>Ga0255763_1001810_pt1 | contig 21452 bp, 18 predicted proteins | sample 041ome_2_FD_179963 | JGI IMG/M metagenome (GOLD analysis project Ga0255763, IMG submission 179963) | Coastal salt marsh microbial communities from the Groves Creek Marsh, Skidaway Island, Georgia - 041406US metaG (version 2) | ecosystem: Environmental > Aquatic > Marine > Intertidal zone > Salt...
TGACCGTGGGCGTCGTCGTCTTCGAGGCACGTCGTCGAGGCACGTTCGTCGTCGACGCACGTCGTCGAGGCACGTCGTCGACGCGTTCGGCTCCATCGTCATCGGTCATCGGTCGCGTCGTCGGCGAGGCACGTGGTCGTGGTCGTCGCTGAGGGTGGTATAGAGCGCGGCGTACGCGGCGCATAGGTAGAACGCTGTTGACGCGGACGTCGGCGAGATGGCGTCACCGGGCATAGGGTTGTCGCAATTCGCCTTTGTCGGGTCGTTTCTCGCGGCGGTGAAGAAGACGATCGGCGGGGCGTCGCGCGAGGAGCCGCCCGAGCACCTGAGGTGCGCGATTACGCAAGAGTTGTTTAGTGATCCGGTGATCTTGACGCAGACTGGGTATACGTATGAACGACGAGCCATACAACGATGGCTTGCGGCGAAGTTTCCACCGACCGATCCCACGTCAAACGTGGAATTGTATTGCACGGATATCGTGCCGAATTGGGCGCTCAGGCAAAGCGTCGAGGAGTGGGCGCGCGCGAATGGGTACGGGTCGTTGGAACCGCCCGAAGAAGCCATGCGATGCACGAAAGATGGTCGACCGGTGACGCGACGGTCGGCGAGCGCGACGAGCGCGGCGGCGTTGACGCAGCAATACATTGAGACTTTACACCGTTCGCATCCTAGACACGCGGCGGTTTTAATTTTTTTGTTGACGTTTACGATTGCCACGGCGACGGCGATGGCGTTTACGGTGGCGCATACGGTGCTGCAGGCGATTCGATACGCCGCAAACCATCGTGTGGTGCAATTCTTAGTCAGATCTGAGCACGTCGCCGTCGTACAGTCATTCGTGTGGTGGGGAGGCGTGGCGTTGTTTTTATGGTTGGCAAACACCCCGACGATCGAGGCGGCGGCGACGACGACTGATGCGCGGCGCGCCGGCGGCGCACGAGCCACCGCGGGTGGTGATGTCGTCGGACGAAGCTTCATGCGTCGCGCTGGGGCGCGATAGTCATCCAATGTATCATAGACGAGAGCGCCGGCGCCGCTGGAAACGCGCGCGCGGCGAAAAGTAGGTAGTTTTTGTATTTTCTCTGTTCAAACATATTATATACAGTACGGAAACAATCACGAATGTAATGACCCTAGTCGCTTGACGAGCCGGTTAAGAATTCAACGTATCTTTGCAACGCTTCCGGGGTCATAGGCACCGTGTGTCCTCCGCGAAAAGTGTACACTTCAGATTTGTCCCCAAACATGTCGGCGACTTTTTTCGCTTGTTCGGGTGGATTAATCGCATCGAGCTCGCCGATGACGTGTAAACTTCGCACACTCGCTCCACCTCGAGCGACTAACGCATCAAACCTCGCGCCTTCACACGTAGGATACGCCGCACCAACCGCAACAATCGTCTCCGTCACGGCAGCTTCCGCATCCGCGTCGCACGCCAACATCGCAGCCAACATCGCGCCTTGGGAAAACCCAAACACCCCTTCGAACGGGCCGTTGGCTTTGATGATATCAATCGAGTGCTCTAAGCCGGGTAATGTTTTCGCTTGATACGTCCTCGTCCCTGGCTCGAGCACCCACCATCCGTACCCCACAACCTCTCGATGCGGCGCATCACAGAAGAACCAATCGAACACGTGCGATGTGGCATCCACGAGCGGTTGTAAATGCGCACCAAACTGCGCGCCGGATCCACCCTTACCGTGTAACGCCAACATCCGTTTCTTCTTCGTCGTACTATTCGTACTATTCGTCGCGTTGGCGCTCATCACGCGCGGTGACGACGCGTACATCGTCGTCGAGTGCGGCATTCACGCCGTGTCACGCGATGGGACACCTCGAACGCGTGCGAACACCAAAAACGCCATTCGGTGACGTTGAGGACGATGTCGTCGTCGCCGTCGCCGCCGCCGGTGGTGGCGCCGGTGCCCGCACGCGGTGACGAACGCGCGGCGTGGCTCACGCCCGGCCCGCGACCGAGCGCGCCGTCGGTGGTGGTGACGACGCCCGCGTACGATGGCGCGCACGATGCGAACGATTGCTGGTTGCACGTGGAAGTGAGCGACCCGCATCGCGTGGGCGATGGATTGTCGAAACATATCGAGTATAAGATTTCGTATTGGACGAATAATGCGTCGTTTGCGAGCGAGTCTGGGTGCGTGACGCGGAGGTATTCGGATTTTGAATGGCTCGGGAAGCAACTGAGCGCGAACGTGGATGGCGCGATCGTGCCGTTGGTGCCTTCGAAGACGTTGATGCATATGGATGATCCGTCATCGAGGGGGATTGAAAAGCGACGCGCGGGGTTGGCGATGTTTATGGCTCGCATAGCCGCACATCCGTTCATGCGAAAGTCTTCGGACGTGCAAGTGTTTTTGGAAGATTCAAACAAGTCGAGTTGGAGCTCGCGCTTGCCGTGGTACGAGCGGGGTGTTTTGAGCGACAGCGTATCGTCGGTAACGTCTTGGTTGTCGACGATAAATACCTCTGATGTTTCTGCGTCGCTCTCGTCGTCGATGGCGATCGATGCATTGCGAGAAAAGCCGCAGCACACCGAGGTGGTGGATTACGTCTCCACGCTCAAGATGCGACTGGAAAAGCTCGTCTCGGCGGCGGCGGCGTTGCAAAAGCACGGTAAGCATACCGTTGGGGTGTACCAAGAGTTCTGCACGTGCTTGGAGTTGCTAGCTGGGCAGGAAGATAAGGCGTTGAAGGTGTTTGCGCCCACGGCGAAGGGTGTGTGGTGGGACAAGACGCGCGCGTTGTTTGCCGCCATGACGACGCCGCAACAAGACGCGGCGGAGGCCATGCGAATTGAATTTTTAGAACCGTTGGAGGATGTCCATTCGTTGTGCTGTGCGCTCATGGCGGCATTTGACGCTCGTAAACGCGTGGTCGATCATTATAACAGAGTTACCGCACAAATCGAGCGCATTGAAGCCAAATTATCCACCATGGGCGTCCCCGAACCCGGTCCCAAGCGCGAGGAAAAGCAAAAAATTGAGCTCGCCGCGAGCGATTTACGAATCGAACGCACGCAAACCCACGAGCGCTACGAGCGGTGCTGTGCAAACATGGAACACGAATTACTCTGGTTTCACACCGAGCTCGCCACCGCGCTCGGATCGGCGCTTAAAAAGCACGTCGCCGCGAGCGGTCGAGCGGCGGGTAGCTTGTCGCGCGTGCAAGACGAGCACTTTTGTGAAATCAAAAAGCTCTTCGCCAACAAACCCGAGGCGTTCTCTTCCTAGCGCACCGCCACCGTGGGAGCGTAGCATGACGTTGTAAAATACATATAAATCCCTCCCCCACCACCGCGCTCTGCGTCGCAGGGCTCAATCACAACCCGCGTCCGATGCGCGCGCGCACACAAGCTCCATCACAGCGGTTGACCGCCGCCATTCTTCGACGTGACTTTTCTTGGCTTTTCACGTCGATTTCCAAACCAAAGCCAACACGTGATAAAAACACATCACACGCGCGTAACACACTCGCGAATTCTCTCCACTTCTCTCTCTTTCTCGTCGTCGTCGTCGTCATGGATATCGATTACGGCGTGCGCGCGAAAACCCCGCGGTCGTCGCTGTGGCACATCATCGGCGCGAGCACTGGTGCGGTTGTGGTGTTCATCGCGTTCGTTCTGGGGGCGTATAGCACGAGCGAAGTGCGACGACTGTCATCGGACTTGAGTTCGAACCCGAGCTTGACGTTGAACGGTAAAGCGAGCGGTAAGGCTGCGGTGTCGTTGTATCGCGGCGCCGGGAGCTGGCACGACCAAAAGTCGTTGTCGGAGGCAAACGGACCAGGAAAGACGAGCGATTTACAAGCCGTCGCCGGGGAAGATGGAATGATTTACCTATTCGGTGGAGTAAGCAACGCGGACCCGCCTGCTACGTTGAATACCGTCACGGCGTATGACGTCGTGCGTCAAACGTACACGACGAAGACTTCTCTGTCGGGCAACCGCGCGCAGTTTGGCGCGGGGGCGTTCACCGACGCGACGTCTGGCTTGGTGACGAGAATCGTCGTCGCCGGTGGTGTTTCGGATTCTGCAGCCGGCACTGCGACGCAAACGAGTGAAATTTACACCATTGCGACGGATTCTGTCGCTCCAGGTCCGACGCTCCAAGAACAACACCTCGATGGCTGCATGGCGAGCACTGGCGACGCCGTCTACATGATTGGTGGCTGGAAAGACAACTATAACTCACATTCGAAGACTGTTGAGAAGCTCACTCGTGATGGTACGGCTTGGACTTCCGTCGCAGACCTGCCCGAAGCTCGTGGTGATTGCTCTGCGGTCGGCTTAAATGGCAAAGTGTACGTCGCTGCCGGCTACTACTCAGAGTCTTATGACGCGTCCGAAGGTTTCAAAGACACACTGTTCGTGTATGATCCTGAAACCAATGCTTGGACGCAGCTGGCAACAATGTCTCACGCAAGAGGTGATCTCCAGCTCGTCGCCCTCCGCGACTCCATCCTCGCGATTGGTGGTGAAATCTTCCACACCAGAAATGGCGCGCACGCGGACAAAATTGCGTCGCACTACGTCGAAGAGTACTACCCCGATAAAAACGTGTGGGAAACTCGTGCTTTACTCGGCAACGGTCGTTTCCGTTTTGGTGCCGCTGTCTCACACTGGGGCGTCCATGTTTTTGGTGGTTCTGAGGTTTGCGACACACCCACGTCCTCGAGCGATTATACGACGTGCTACACCAATCAGATGGACAGTCACGAAGTGTACTTTGAGCTTTCTCACCCGGATGTCTGGGTGAATTTTGACTCTTCCCATGAATACTAAATTCACAACGCTAACGGAAAGCCGTTAGATGTCTCGAACATACCATAGAAAGCTATTTAGCGTAGTAGCTTGGGACTTTTTTGAGCGCCGAGCGCGACGGTTGCGTTGCGTTTGGTCGCAGGTTGTTTTGCCCTAGGATAGACAACAACCCTTGGTTCGACACATGTCAATACATCATGATAATCATTATGCTAATCTCTAATACTCTAACAATCCTAATGAAATCTCGTGCCGCCTTTGCGCTAATATTCTGAGTACACCTGATACACCAACCCACCTAGAGTGAAAGGGGACGTCGTGCTGTCCCCGATAGATCCTCGCACGGTGCCTAAGCCTATGCTATACGTACCGACGGCGAGTGCCGGGGCCACGCACATTATGCCCGCATCCGCGGTAATGTCCGTGTACACCAGCGGACTCCATCCGTTCACGACTACTGTCCCAAATCTACAGGAGGTCATCGACGTCGCCGAAACGTCGGTGGAGAGCGTAAACACCACACGCGTGCCTCCATAAATCGGACCGAGGTGCGGTACGATGGAATGCTGCGTCACGAGCGTGTTAGCCATGAACGAGTACTTGGGCCCACTCGCAATCGCCGAGAGACTACTTCCAGCGACGACGGCTTGCGCAGAAGATGTCGTCGTTCCGATGTAAGGCGTTTCGCACGCGATAAGCGCCGAAGACACAAACGTTCCCATCGAAGATCCGCTCGTGTCGACGCCAAACGAACATCTCGGCACCCATCCATCACCCGCGCGTATGCTTTCGTGTAAATTTGAGCCACTCACCCACGTCAACGCCCCTCCTTCGGCAGGTCCACGCGCTGGTGTCATGGACGACGTCGTCGGCGTCGCCACAACCTTCATTGCGGCGGCGCTGTCGTACTCGCCCGAGCGCGGTAGCACAGCACCGTCGTAACTCATCATCACAGCCACAAAACCAGTGGCGAGCTGATTTGAGTGCACGCATACGTTATTTGTGCTCGTTGCGGTTTCACCGACGCCTTGCGAGACGCACTTTAACGTGATGGACATCGTCGGCGCTGGGTCCGCGATCCAACGGTACGTCGTCGGCATCGTCGTGCTCTCATATCGTTCTAATACCCCATAGTAATCTTCCCCTACGGCGAGCGTGGTGCCGTAACTAGGTACTCCTGAATTCGTCGATGGCACGGCGGCGACCCAGATCGGTATGGATGCCGAAGCCGCCATGGCGGGTGAAATAACCGTAATCGTGTACGCGTTGCTCGCCGAAGCCGCCACGGTGATTGTACCGAATCGCACGTATGGCGCTCCATCATCCGTGAACATCACGCCTAACTTGCCAATGACTGTAGCATCAATCGCAACACCGCCCTCGACGGTGATGCGGCTGTAATCTGCGCTCGTAATATTCAAGGATGTAAAGTCTACGCGTTCGACGAGCGCCACGCGATTTTCACCCACGGCGTACATCGACGCCTCCTCCGTTGCTGACGATGGATTGGCAAATTTCGGAACTTCACACAGGACGAGCGCACTCGATACGTACACCCCCATACCGCTATACGATGCCTCGAACCCACTCGTCGCTCCGCGCCATTCGCATTCGCGTTCGGCGCCGACGATGTTTGCGCGTCCATCCAGCGGCGCCGCGTTTCGTCCCGTCAATCTCACAACATCCCCACGCGTCGCCACGTTTGGTGACGCACGCGTGAGCATCCCTTTCGCTTCACGCACAAAATTCAACACGCTCGACATCCCGAGTTCGTGAAATAACACCGCATCAACGCCTCCGTTTGAACTCAACCCGAGCGCCACGAAACCTTCAAACGTCGTCGGCGCCGCGCACCGCACACCCGTCGTTCCCGTGATCACCGCCCCCACGCTCGTGTTACCAGGCGACGACCCAAACACGCACACCAATTGTCCAGGTATCGACGCCGCTGCACTCGATCCGGGTGAGAAATTCAACCCATACACGTCCACGTCTTCCCCACGCGTCGCGCTCGTCGTCGACGGCGTCACCACCGCGGTGAGCCCAATATCCCGCGCATGCGTGTACGCCCTCGCGCCCGGCATCGCACACGCCAGCAAGGCAATCGTACACGCCGCGACGCGCGCCAAGATTCCCATCGGTCGTCGTCGTCGTCGTGTCTCAGTGCACATCATCGCGCGCTTTGAACCCGCGGCTCAACGGTTGTGACGCACGGAAAATCAACACACCTTTACGTTTAAGTCGTCGCCGTCGCCGTCGCCGTCGCCATGACGGTCGTCGTCGCGCGCATCATCTATGCGGCGTCGTCTGTGCGTGCGCCGACGCACGCGCGGGTTGCGAATCGCGTCGGTCGCGTTGTGAGGCTGCGTTTCGGTCGGCGTCAGTCGTCTGTCGCTGATTATGTTTACGTTTTACGTTTAGTACAGGTTGTTACATGAATGCGTGATACTTTGTGCATCCTGGGACGTACACCGACACGTTGTGCGCGGGCAAGGTTTTCACGTCGACATCGGGCGCGGCGTGCGATGGCGACACCGAGGTTGTCGCTCGGCGCGCGCGCTCGAGCGCTCGGACGCGCGCGAGACGTCTTAAATTTTCATCCGTTTCAGGCACGTGACCGCCATAGTTGGGCACGAATGGCGACCGCGTGAGTTCATGTTGAAGCGGCGACATGTGCGCCGCGCACGACAGGCGTCTGTCGAGCGCCGCGGTGGGGACTTGGCTATGGCTACCGTCGCGTACGACGCGCGCGTTTTCATCCGCGGCGGCGTCTCGACGTCTCTCTCTGGCGCCAAAAATATCGTGATCCACATTCGCCATCGATTCTACGCGCTTACGACTTCGCCGCCACGTCCTCCGCGTGCCCGGCGCGTCGCGTTCGACCCCTCGCGCGCCGTCGAGCGCGACTTCGTACGCCAAACCGTAGTGTTCAGCCAACGCCGCGTCGCGAAGCGCCCGCCTCGTCGTCGTCGTCGTCGTCGTCGTCGTCACGCCCTCACCGCATCCTTCGCGCCCGCGGTGAAACCAATCATCGCCATCTCCGTCGTCACCGCGCGCCCGACGACCGCTGGCCCCAGGCGCGCGCCAACCGTCGTGCGTCGTCCTCGGAGCACCAACGGTGTGCTCGTCCTCATCGCCCGCGCCCGTGAAATCACACACGCGCTCGTACGTGCGCATCCCGCGTCGTCTACGTCTGTGCCCGTGCCCGTGTCTGCGTCGACATCCACCGATGCCCCGTCGCGGTGTCGCGCGCGTCGCGGTGTCGCGCGACGACGCGGTTGTCGACGCGTCCACGACGGAGGCGCCGCGCGACTGTCCAACCGACCGCGATGTCCACCATCGTGGTGCGGATCTCCACTCCACATCAGCGCGCGCGCGCGGGCGCGGGTGACGTCGCGCGCGACGTTCTAGGGGTGTGTGTGTTGAGTGGCGAACCCCATCGTGCGTCGTGCGCGGTGCGTCGCACGCCGCGAGCGCGGCGTGTATTCGTCGTCGTAGGGTGACACTGCAGCGAGCACGATGTTTGGACAGCGTTCCGAGTACGGCACCAGTGCGCGCGTTGCGGGGTCCGCGCGGGCGTACACACCGACGCGAGTGACGGATAAGGAGTTGTTGGCGCCGAATACGTCGTATGCTATGATGCATTCGATGAGCGCGATGGTTGAGAATGCGAACTTGAGCGTGGAGGAGATTCGAGCGCGCGAGCGTCGAGCGACGGTGAATCAACCCGCCCCGACGTTTTCGTTTGGTGCGCGACCACCGTCGACAGCGGGTGGGTCATCTGCCTCATCGTTTACGTTTGGCGCCCGACCGTCGTCCCCGACGAGCCCTTTTGGCGCCCCATCGAGCCCTTTTGGCGCCCCATCGAGCCCTTTTGGCGCCCCATCGAGCCCTTTTAGCGCCCCATCGAGCCCTTTTAGCGCCCCATCGAGCCCTTTTAGCGCCCCATCGAGCCCTTTTAGCGCCCCATCGAGCGCTTTTGGCGCCCCGCCGTCGCCGCCGCCGGGTGGTTCGGGCGCCCAGTTAAGCACCTTTGGCGCTCAGACGTCGACGACGTCTAATCCATTTGGAGTGCAGTCGGCGCCAACGACGGGTGGTTTCGATACCAGAGCGACTTCATCGTCGAGCGCCGCAAACGTATTCGGCGCGCCGTCTTCGATGGGGTGTTTTGTGGCTTCGCAAACGCCGGGTTCAAGTCAAGGTCGCGGTCGAGGAAACGGTGGCGGACGTCGCGAGCGCCACAGCGAACGCGTGAGACGTCCACCGGCACGAACTCCACGTCAAGGCGAAGCATTCGCGTACCCGCCTCGCGTCGCCACCGACGCGAAATTCGGTACCGCTGCCACGTCGAGCGCACCCTTCGCTCCGCAAGCTGGATTCGGTGCAAGCACTCCAGCGGCAACTCCTGCTTTTGGGGGATTCAGTACTGGTGCCGCGTTTGGCACCACACAGTCAGCGGCTCAAAGTGCTTCTGGCGCTTCGCCATCAACTCGCGGAACATTATTCGGAACATCGGAAGGTACATTCCATACGTCACCCTCTGCGCCTTCGGCTGGAGCAGGCTTGTTTAATGTAGCGCCTACTGCGGCATCAGGAGCATTTGGTGCGCCGAGTGCCGCCGGCAGTGCCTCGTTTGGAGCTTCCACTCCCGTCACCGGCTGCGGTCTGTTTGGTGCCTCAACACCGGCCGGTGGAGGTTTATGCAGGACGTGCGCGCCGAATACTGGTGGTGGATCATTATTTGCTGCTCAACCCATCAGACTATATACGCCCGATTTTGTGTCGCCGACGATGCGCGATGCTGACGCTAGTCAAGCCACGAGTGGAGCGAGTGTGGTTGATGACGATGGTGTTGCCATGGAGATTAAGACGACGGTTCAGGAACCGGCTGTGGTCGTTGTCGTGCTGGTACTTCAAGACACTAAACCTAGCGATACAGTCATTTCTGACGTCGCGGCGCCGACGATGGAGCCGATTCAGACGCGCACACTGACGTCGGAACGACAACCAGACGTTGAACAGGCGACAGAAACCGCAAGTGAAGCAGCCGACGCGTCTGTGTCGCCGCGGCTGCCACCACAACCAGCTGTTGATAACGGTACGACCAGGCCCGTGGTGGACGTGAGCGACGCGCAAGTCGCGGCGTTGGAGGATTACTTGCAAACTGGTTTCGGGTTGGTGCACGACGACGGCGTGGATAGCGAAGGCATGCCCGTGGTTACGGTGAATGCGACGCGCATTCCTGGGTGGGCAGGAAGCGGCGACCGCGCGCGTTCGATGCAGTTGCTCACGAAAGCGCTCACTCACGTCGCGGAGAAGGGCGAGTATAGCGTCGTGGTGTATTTTGGTTGCGACGACCGGGCAAAGGGTGTCGTGCCGAGCGGTGCCGTTCAGTGGTTGCGCGACATTCACGACAGTCTTCCGCGCACGTCCAAGAAGAACGTGAAGAAAGTGGTCTTTGTGAATGTGCCATTCCTTGCGAGCGCGCTCATTTCGGTGACGATGCCATTCGTGAGCGCCAAGGCGGCGAAGAAGTTTGTCTGGGCGAAATCGCTCGAGGACATGGACAAGGCGACGAATTACCACTTGTCCGTCAATCACTGCGGCGAGCGATTCAAGCGGTCGATTCAATACGTCGGCGCGGATGCGCAGGCGACGGAGCCGACGCCGGCGTAGTAGCACTTGTAGCGCGAGTAGACGTTGTAGTTAGTTCATTGTTCATTACCAAGATAGCAATAGCGTACGTGCGAGCTGTGAGATAGCACTCCAAATTGCCCACACTTCACGACGAGCGAAGCGATATGTCGACGCCATCGTCACCATCGACGCCGAAAATGACCGCCGAGGACGTGCGAGCGCAGCGTGCGAGAGATGCCGCGGCGTTGCGCGACGCCATGCGCGACGCCGCGGTGTCGACGACGACGACGACGACGACGACGGATGGTGATGCCGATGCGCCGAGTGCGCCGAGTGAAGTTGATACCGCGACGACGACGACGACGACGACGGCGGCGGTGGTGGTGCGCGAGGACGATGTCGTATCCGTGGCGCCTGACGATGCGACGCCTGGCGATGCAGACACCGCGGTGCCGACGACGGAGACCGCCGCGGAGGAGGGACGCGGGGCACAAGATGCGCGCGAGGTGGCGATATCCACGGATGGAGCGACGGTGGTGACGCCTGAACCCGCCGTGCCCGTGCCTGATGTGGTGTTGCCGAATGATAACGGTACGACCAGGCCCGTGGTGGACGTGAGCGACGCGCAAGTCGCGGCGTTGGAGGATTACTTGCAAACTGGTTTCGGGTTGGTGCACGACGACGGCGTGGATAGCGAAGGCGTGCCCGTGGTTACGGTGAATGTGACTCGCATTCCTGGGTGGGCAGGAAGCGGCGACCGCGCGCGTTCGATGCAGTTGCTCACGAAAGCGCTCACTCACGTCGCGGAGAAGGGCGAGTATAGCGTCGTGGTGTATTTTGGTTGCGACGACCGGGCAAAGGGTGTCGTGCCGAGCGGTGCCGTTCAGTGGTTGCGCGACATTCACGACAGTCTTCCGCGCACGTCCAAGAAGAACGTGAAGAAAGTGGTCTTTGTGAATGTGCCATTCCTTGCGAGCGCGCTCATTTCGGTGACGATGCCATTCGTGAGCGCCAAGGCGGCGAAGAAGTTTGTCTGGGCGAAATCGCTCGAGGACATGGACAAGGCGACGAATTACCACTTGTCCGTCAATCACTGCGGCGAGCGATTCAAGCGGTCGATTCAATACGTCGGCGCGGATGCGCAGGCGACGGAGCCGACGCCGGCGTAGTAGCACTTGTAGCGCGAGTAGAAGTAGTTGGACATTGAATGGGAATAAGTTTATTATCAATTTGCACAACACGCTTAAAGACAACTAAATCTTCTTTACAGCCTTCATGACTGCGCTGAAATCTTCATCGTCGCATCCGTCGCGGCGAGCGCGCTTGTAGAGTTCATTCGCCGCCGCCGCGACGGGCATCTCTTGCGCGAGTTCATCCGCCAACGCCAGCGCCAAGCGCATATCCTTTTGTTGATGCTTCAACGGGAATGCCGGGGGGAAGTTACCCTTGATCATCCCCGGACCCTTCATGGCATACATCGGAGTCGCGATGGCGCCGAGGGAAATCACTTGCAACAATGTTTCGGGATCCAAATCGCTCTTTTCTGAAAGCGCCAAGCCTTCGGCAAACGCCCCCATCATGCTCCCCATGACCATGTTGACCACGAGCTTCATCTTCGCCCCTTGACCAACGTTACCGAGGAAAAAATGCGCCTTGCCCATCGTCTCTAACGGCTCTTTGCACTTGGTGTACAACCCTTCGTCGCCAGCGCACAAGAAAATCAACGCGCCGTCTTCGGCGGGCTTCTTCGACCCGCTCACCGGCGCCTCCAAGAACTCCGCACCGCGAGCGCGAACGAGTTCAGCAATCTTATTCGACGTCCCGGCATCGACGGTGGAGACATCGACGTAGCCTTTACCCGCGGATAGCCCCGGGGCGGCTTGCTCGGCGACGCTCAACGCCACTTCGGGCGTAGTCACCATGACAAAAGTCACATCCGACGCCGCGCACACCTCCGCGGGTGACGACATGAACGTCGCGCCCGCGGCGACGACCTCGTCTGCCGCACTTTGCGTGCGGTTCCACACATTCACGGTGTGTCCAGCCTTGAGCAAGTTCAGCGCCATGGGCTTACCCATGATACCGCCCGCGCCGATGAGCCCGACGGTTTTAGGCGAAGGTGCGGCGCTCATGGCGACGACGTGCGTGCGCGTACGAAGCGTTCTCCGAGCGCGCTCGGATGAATTCAGGCGGCAACGAGTGTTCACCAACGACGACGACGACGTGTGCGGGTAAACGACCGATTTCGCGTACATGCGCGCGAAACACTGCGGTGTGCTCGAGTGGATAATCCAAAACCAATCCTTTGACATCGAGCGCGAGCACCGGGCGTTGGCGCTGCATATGAATACATATTTGCGAACGTGTGTGTGCTGAGTCTATGCATTAAATATATTTTATCACTACTTTCGTTCGTCTTGCATGTCGGCGAGTTCCATCTCGAGCTCGCGTTTCGCGGCTAAAATTTTGGACACCTCGTTCACGCACGCGCGCAATTGATTTTCAATCATCGTCTTTGCCGTGCGTTCGGTGGCGAGTTCGGATTGTAATTTCGCCACCTCGGCGCGCAGGCGATCGATTTCACTCGGACTGTCGTCTTTGGATGGGCCGGGCATGCCTTGGAACGTGCCGTCGGCGGCGTTCGTGCGCCCGGTGGTGTGACGGCGCGGGACGCGCGCGAGTCGACGAACGGGGTGTGCTTTAGACGACGACGGCGCGCATGACACCGAGGCGCCGACGACACCGACGCGCATAGTGAGCACTGACGTTGCCATGGCGATATTGGCGATGAAACGCTCGGTGTGCGGGCGCGGCGTGACGCGCAGTGGGGCATTCGAGCGCTCGTCGCTGGGAGGTGGTATACAATGAAGAAATGATTAATTATTTCACGTTACGGCGTTTGCGGGAAGAGCGCGGTCCCGAGGGCGGATAACTCGCCATTTTTAAACTTGAAAGTGCGCACCGGGCGCTCGACGCCGTTTACACTGACGACGTCGTCGCTCACGCCGGTGCCCGTAAACGTCGACGCCCGAACCCATTCTTCGCTGTTCTTGACGTAGCGATACAATGATAACGTGCTCGGGAAGTGCGTGTCGTCGCAAATGTTCTGCGCTTGTTCTTCAGCTACCATAGCTTCGGCTTCTTCGCTCGACTGCAACAATCTGCGTCCGCTACCGTTGCGCTTTTTGTTTGACTTTTTCTCCGGGTAGCACGTGCTGATTTTCAAACACTGCGGGACTTCTTCGAGATGCGCGGACACTCGAGAACCACCAATGAGAGGCTCGTGAATGAATACACCCTCTTTGCCCGACAAGTATCCCCAGCCTTTCTCGGCGCGCTTTTGCCACGCGTGCGTCGCGCTCTCGCTCGCCAACTCAAACGACGCCGCGCTGAGCTCTTGCGTGCAGTCGACATCGCCATACATCATCAACCCACTCAAATCCCATTGGTTATGCGTTTTACTCGGGCTTTCACTCCCTTTCAACGACTCTAATCGGTACCAATCACCGGGACGTGCTATTTCCTCCATGGCTTCATCCTCCGCATCCATCAACTCCACCGTCGGTCGTCCCGTCTTTGGATCAATCTTGACGTTATCAAACTTGTGTCGCTCCGAAGACGACGTCAACGCAAACTTCGTCACCGCATCTCTCGTCGACGGATTCACCATCGTATATGTCAATAGCGACATCGACGCTATTAACAAAATCGAACTCGCCAAGTTGCACCGGCAAAACACATTCGTCGAATTCGCATTCGCCTTGGCTTCGTCCGAGTTATCAAAGATGTCATCCACCAGATCACTCTCGTCCGCATCTACGCCCGGGCCAACCTCAACGTTCGCGCGCTGTTCATACGCCCCGACCGCGTGTTCCGGGGGTTCATCACCGCCGAAACGATCGAGTAATCGCGTCTTATCGTCGCCCTCGAGATCCTCCTCCGTGTGTGCCGTGGACGTCGCCCTGTCGACGTCGTCGTCGTCAATGGTAAACTGTGCGCGTTTAGACATCCTTAGGCGTCTATGCCTTGGCGTCGTTCACGCGTCGGCGGAATCGCGCGCCGCGTAGTGACGACGGGGCGGGTGACGAGTAAAAGTTCCGAGGGCACACGCCTCGAGCTGGGTCGCTGGGTCTCGTCCGACGGCGCGTCGGACGACATGAATCGTACCTGGACACGCACACGAACAACGATATAATAATATAAATATTAAAATAATTTTAGAGCTCTTTGGCGCTGTCTGATTTGCGCAAGCCGCCGTTTTCGTTCGAGAGACGGTCGGCGAGCGCGTCTTTGGCTTTGAACATGCTTTCGCTCACGGCTTGCTGAGTAGACGCGCCTTGATTGCGCAAGTCGCCGAAGTGTTGGGACATCGATCGCACCATGTTCATCAAGTCTTCACCACTCACTTCTCTTTTCGGTGCGGTAGACGAGGACGACGAGGACGACGATGCGGACTTGGAGACGCGAGGCTTTTTCGACGGCTCCAATCCCGAGCCGCCGCCTAAACCATTAATTTTCGCGCTCGCTTGCGCGCCGCCTTCTTGCGCGGGCGTCGCCGGGGCTTTGCACTCAATCTTGTCCCCAGCCTTACCTCCAATCGCTGTGCCTTGCGTCGACCGCATGCGGTTTTCAAACATCCCTAAAAATGGTTTCAACGCTTGGCCAATCTCCGTCGAGAGCACCGTTTCTGGCAAATCTAAAATTTTCTTTGGCACGCCGACGCCGCACAGAAACGTCCCCGCCTCGTCGCTAAAGTTGTTGCAATTATGCTCCAACAAAGAGTACGTATCAGCACTATATCTTGACGACGCATCGCGTAACCAATCCTCAAAAATATCCCGCGTCAGCTCCGTCGTCCCTAGCGTCTCCGTCCACATCGGCTTTCCAAATTGCGTCTGCGTGGCGTCTCGCGGCGCGCACTGCAACCCTTGCCCAAACCAATACTCCATACCAAAAACCACGATTGCCGTGTGATAAATAGCTTCAATATGCGTCCCTAACAACTCCCCACTTTGTGTTAACATCGACGCCATGCCTCCACTACGCGCGCGCGACAGTCATCATCGTTTCGTCAGTCACGATGGATGGAATCTTGTCGAAGACTCACTCACTCGCGCGTCATCATTCATCATCGTCCGTCGTCCGTCATCCGTCATCCGTCGTCCGTCGTACGTACCTCAAGTCATACACGCGTAACACCACCGACGACATCGCGTCGCTCTGTCGCTCCGCACACAAATAAATACACCCACGCGTATGAGCGTCGTCGTCCGCGTCGCACACTGCGGGGCACGCCGCCGCGTGGACATCGATCTCGACAGGTGGATTGATTTTGACGTGATTGATTGATTTGATGATTCAATACGCCTCATCACACGCGCACGCGCCAGTACACGACGCACGCGCGGTGACCGGCGCCGCGGCGAGACACGGGTGATCCTTCTGTCTTCTGTCGCACGCCATGGTGTCCCCCGTGGAGGTGGCGTGCGCGACCGCGTGCGTGGCTGGGGTGAAGATTGCGACGTCGAGACCGAGGTACGCCAAGCGACGAGGCGCGTATAGCGTGGAATGCGACGACGGTGGTGACGCTGATGGTTCGGTCAAGGTGTGGCGGAACGCCGATCACGAAGGGTTTCACGTGCAACCGTTTGCAAAGTGCGATACCGTGTATAGTACGTTTGAGTACGCGGTGAAAGTTAATGGGAATCGACCGGCGTTGGGCGAACGCGACGTCGTCGAGACGATCAAGACGGTGGCGAATGATGGACGAGAGGTGGAGAAACTCAAGCTTGGGGGGTATAAATGGCTTACGTTTAATCAGGCGCATGCGCGTGTGAAATCCATCGCGTCCGGGTTGGTTGATTTGGCGGGATTAAAGCCGCAAGACAAGGTGATCATTTACGCCGACACCAAGCGCGACTGGCAGTTGACCGCGCAGGCGTGCTTTCGGATGAATTTAACCGTGGTGACGATTTACGCCACGCTCGGTGAGGACGGGGTGAGACATGGGATTAATCAAACGCAAGCCACGGTTGTGGTGTGCGATGGAAAGTTGTTGAAGACGCTCACCAAGGTGGCGAAAGATTGCCCGACGTTGAAGCACGTCGTCACCATGGGCGAACCCGAGCAGAAATCCATCGACGCGTTACCGAAGAGTGTTTTCCAAACGAGCCTCGATGAGGTGGCGGAGATTGGCACGCGTAAGCCCATGGATGCGCGTCCACCAAAGCCGAGCGATATTGCGGTGTTGATGTACACCAGTGGTACCACAGGGGCACCGAAAGGTGTCATGTTGAACCACGACAACGTGTGCGCGACAATGTCTGGACTCAAAGACGCGGGTGACTTTTGCAACAAGGATGTATACTTGGCGTACTTGCCTTTGGCGCACATTATGGAAATGGCGGCTGAAACGTTAATGCTTGCCCTTGGTGCGGCTATTGGATACGGTTCACCACAGACATTGACGGATACGGGCTTGAAGCTCGCCCCTGGCACGCGAGGCGACGCCCCGACGCTGCGACCGACGTTCATGGTGTTCGCGCCAGCAGTGCTCGATCGCGTGCGTCAAGCCGTGCAAGCGAAATTCGCGGGCGCCAAGCCGCTGTTGAAGAAGCTCATCAATGCTGGTTTGCAGGCGGGTCGTCGTGACTTTGAAGCGGGTAAAATCGGTGCGCCATTCTTCTTCAACGCCCTCATCTTTAAAAAGGTGCAAAAGCTCATCGGCGGCCGCGTGCGCGTGATGATTTCTGGCTCTGCCCCACTCTCTCGTGAAACGCAGATCTTCATGCAAACGTGCTTCCGTTGTCCGGTGCGCCAAGGCTACGGCTTGACCGAAACTGGCTCGTGCGGGACGATTGCACAATTCGACGATTACTCCCCAACCGTCGGTCAAGTGTTGACGTCGGTGCGCGTGGCGTTGCGCGACTGGGAAGAGGGTGGATATCGCATCGCCGATGAGAAGAACGCCGCGATTGGTATGCCACGCGGTGAGATCTTAATCGGTGGTCCGGTCGTGTGCCAAGGGTATTTCAACGCCCCGCACATGCCAGACCCCGAACTCGACGCCAAGAACACGTCTGAATTCTCCACCATCGCCGGCGTGCGTTACTTTCACACTGGGGACATTGGGCAGTTTACCAGAGACGGTCAACTCATGATTATCGACCGCAAAAAAGACTTGGTGAAGCTTCAACAAGGCGAATACGTGGCGTTAAGCAAGGTTGAAAACGTGCTCAAGCAATGCCCGTACGTGGGCATGGCTATGGCGTACGCGGATTCCAACCATTCCCACTGCATCGCCGTCGTCGTCGTCAACGAAGCACCCGTGTTGAAATTCGCCGCCGCCAAAGGCATCGCCGGCGACATCACCGCGTTGTGCGCCAACCCGGCGGTGATTAAAGAAGTCTCCAACGCATGCATCACCGCGTGCGCATCCGGCAAGCTCGTGAGCTTTGAAACCCCTAAATCGTACATTCTCACCGCCGAACCGTGGACCCCAGACAACGACTTGGTCACCGCCGCCTTCAAGCTCAAGCGTCCGCAAATCGTCGCGCGCTTCAAATCCGAATTAACCCGCGCCTACGGCTCGGCGTAGGTGCCCGCACTACGACACACAGCACACAGAGGAACTCTCATCATGTTTTCATATACAACAGATACCATACATCATACATCACACAGCGTCGTCGTCGCCTCACCTCCCCGCGTCGTAAATATCTGCATCCTCATAAAGCGCCTCTTCAACGTAAAGTGGTCGATCGCCCCATCACTCAATGACGATGGGATCACGCGACGACGCCGCCTTTGACGACGACGACGGTCGCGACCGCAGCGGTGATTACACGGTCACCCGCGAACAAACCGCGCGTCTCGCTCGATCGTTACGCACGTTTAGCACCATCCCTCGCGCCATCGCCGAAGCGCACATACGCTTGCGCGGGTACGCGGTTGACGATGACGGCGCCGCGGCGCGAGGTAGTGGTGACGACGCTGACGCCGACGCCGACGCGCGGGTTCGAGGGCAGTTATTCAAGGTGTTATCCGATGAAGTATTGAAGGAACACGCCGCGCGCAGACGAGGGGAGGTGTTTCATCCATACGTCAACGCGCGAGGCGCGACAAAAGGGGGTGGTGGGGCGACGACGCAGGCGACGCGAGCGAGAGGCGGGCGGGACGAGACGCGCGGGCGGGAGCAGGCGGACGGGCGGAGGAGCGCGAGTCGGGAGACGCGGGTGGTTGGAGGTGAGAGCGATGGGAGCGATAGCGATGCGTCGGTTGGGGTGATGAGTAAGCTTCGCCCGGAGTCGGGTGGTGTTCGTGATGATGATGATGATGATAGTAGTGACGATGTTGACAGCGACGACGACGAGCATAGCGAAGACGCGACGTTGAGCGACGACGACGACGACGCGTGGAGAGCGAGCGATGACGACGGTGATGGTGGTGGCAACTTTTTTGGGAGGCATGAACTTGAACCACCAGCGCCTGAAGGTGCGAATCCTTTCGCATCAAATATGGAGTTTGATCCGGTTGAAGAAGCGAGGCTGCAAATCATAGAAGCCAAACGCGTGTGCTCGGAGCGCGCCGAACGCGCCAAGGAACTGTCAGAAGCGATGGCGAGTTTAGCGACGGATATTCCACACGCGAGTACGGGTGCGCGCGTGGCGTTTAGCGACAAGGGGGACGACACAGTTTCCATTGCGGGTTCTATAGCTGGATCCATCGCGGGATCAGAGCTCACCGACCGTTTCGACGCCATTTCCATCGCGTCGCTCGCGGCGACGCTCGGGAGCGACGCCACTGACCGCATCGCCGACGTCTCTGATCTTGGTCCCGTGGAAGTCATCGCTGAGGAAAGAGATGACGACGACGACGATAATGATACGCACAGCCAACTCGGAAGTGACAGCGAAGAGCGCGCGCGTCATCACCGGAGCTTGAGCGCGACGGATGACGAGCACCACTATCATTCAGACACCGTTCACTCAGATAAAGAAAATTACGGCGCCGCGTGATCGCGTCCGTTGATGATACACGTAGATCACACTACCGAAAAACAATCGTATTGCCGATGATAGACACCGTCACACGCGGCGGATTTAATATGAAAATGAAAAGCGTGAATACCTCAGTCGACGCCTCCCGCGGCGCGCGTTGCACTTTTTCAGATACGCGTGACGAGGCGCTTGTGAAGCACTACACTACAGCGCCAACGCGCACGCGTCAAAGTTGACCTCGTGTCGCGCGCCATGTCGTCCCCAGCCGTCGCGGCGTCTTCGACGACGAGGTCCATCGTCTGGTTTCGCAAGGCGCTGCGCGTGCACGACAACCCAGCTCTTTTAGCGGGCATTAAAGGCAACGCCGTGAGCGCGTCGCAGCCTGTATTCGTGCTCGACCCTTGGTTTTGTAAGCCCAGTCGCGTGGGAGCGAATCGCATGCGGTTTTTGCTGGAGTCATTGCGAGACTTGGACGCGTCGTTGCGAAGCGTCGGGAGTTCGCTGCTCGTCCTTCACGGCGAGCCTAGGGTGGTTTTACCGCGTGCGTGCAAATCATGGGACGTCAACTTGGTAACATGGGAGCATGATATTGAACCATACGCAAAAGTGCGAGATTTAGCCGTGCGCGGAGCGTTGGAGCGCGCTGGGGTGGAGTGCGCGAGCGTGAGCGGGCACACGTTGTACGACGTAGACGAAGTGTTGAAAAAGTGTAAAGGTCCGCCCCCGACCACGTATCAGGGTTTTTTGAAAATTGTAGGGTCTATGGGCGAGCCTGCGCTGGCGACGGGGGCGCCCGAAAAGATGCCCAAACCATTCACGGGGACATTTGAGGAGACTCGCGCGTTGGTGTCTGGCGTCGCCGACGGCTACGGAATTCCCACGCTCGAGGATCTGGGATACGAGGCTTTAGGCGACGACGAAGGCTTTCCCGCTCGCGGCGGCGAAACTGAAGGTCTCATTCGACTTCGCAAACAACTCGCACGGACGGAATGGATTGCAGGGTTTGAGAAGCCAAACACAAATCCGACGACGCGATTTCACGCGTTGAAGCAATCCAAGCCGAAACCAAAGAGTCCGTTTGAAATCGCCGCGGGTGGTGGTAAGGGGGAAAATCCGAAGATGGATGCCAATACATTGATTACACCGTCAACGACGGCACTGAGTCCGTACCTGAAGTTCGGATGCGTATCGCCGAGAACATTTTATCATGAGCTCAAAGCCGTGCTCGCCGCGCTCGATGGCAAGCATTCCAAGCCGCCGACGAGTTTAATGGGACAGCTCATGTGGCGAGAATTCTATTACGTCGTCGGTGCGGGCACGGCAAACTTTGATAAAATGGAGGGTAACCCAATTTGTCGACAAATTCCTTGGATTAAGGACAAGGAGTTGTATGCCGCATGGGAAAACTCACAAACTGGTTACCCGTGGATTGACGCCGCGATGACTCAGTTGCGCCAAGAAGGCTGGCTTCATCACCTCGCCCGTCACGCCGTGGCGTGCTTTTTAACGCGCGGTGACTTATTTATTCACTGGGAATGGGGACGCGACACTTTCGATCGCGAACTCGTCGATGCCGATTGGGCCATCAACAACGGCAACTGGATGTGGCTCTCGTGTTCGGCTTTTTTTTACCAATACTTTCGCGTCTACGGCCCGCATTCATTCGCCAAAAAATACGACAAAGATGGCGACTATGTCAAGCACTACTTACCCGTGCTTAAAAACATGCCCAGTAAGTACATTTACGAACCCTGGACCGCGCCTCTCGACGTCCAGCGCAAGGCTGGATGCGTCGTCGGCGTCGACTACCCCGCGCCCGTCGTCCACCACGCGTCGGCGAGCAAGGCGTGCGTCGATACAATCGCCGCCGCCTACGACGCCCACAAGCTCGCCAACGGCACCGCAAAACCTAGTCAGAACACATCACCACCATCGGACGATGCGCAGCCATCGAAGAAACGCAAGTTGTAATGTGGTGTACGTACTGTATGCATACCGCGTAATCCCACCGGGACCCGTCGCAATCACACACACAA
>Ga0255763_1001811_pt1 | contig 21450 bp, 11 predicted proteins | sample 041ome_2_FD_179963 | JGI IMG/M metagenome (GOLD analysis project Ga0255763, IMG submission 179963) | Coastal salt marsh microbial communities from the Groves Creek Marsh, Skidaway Island, Georgia - 041406US metaG (version 2) | ecosystem: Environmental > Aquatic > Marine > Intertidal zone > Salt...
CCTAAACCTTTGGTGAAGAAATCGCACGTCTTTTTGAGATTATTCGAGGAGAGCAAGACGTGCTTCAAGCGCGCCGTTGACATGTATTTATCTAAAAATAAGTGTGTTTGTCTGAAGTGAAGAGAATTTATATTAACCGGGGGGGCGAGGAAAAGAAAAAAGTACAAAAGTTTGATGAAAATTATTTTACAACGTGACGCCTTCTAAAGCTTCGAGAAGACTGGAATCGAAAAACTTGGACGCCGAAATGTCTTCGCCCATGCCTTTTCGTCGTCTGGTTTTAATGCAAAACTCCCTCGCCAGGTGCGACACGGGACTCGGTTCCAACGGTCTCAACTGAATGGCTCGATCAAGCGGGTCGCCGGGGACAACCGACCAGTGATCAAAATAAGACAAACCAAACGCCATTCCTCTCGTGTGCGCTCTTAAATCAGTTTCAAACCCAAAAGATTCTATCGCAGGAAGTAGAGCTTTGACGATGTAAACTGGCGTACCCGGTTTTGCGACGTCCGAAACGACGTGACCGCGTCGTTTGGACAAGACGTTGTAAATAGCTGTCATACAATCTGCGGGCGTTTGGATTTCAACCGCGTATACTGGCTCCATCAAACGAGGCTGCGCGGTTAAGAACGCTGAATACACGCATCGTCTCGAAGTTGGAATGATTTGACCACCACCTCTCTGCAAAGGCTCGCTACTGATCGTCGCGTCGAGTATTTTGAACTTTGTCTCGCGAATTGGCTCTTCGCAAAGCGGACCTTCGCGGGTACCCCACTGGAAGCCTTGGACGATGGATTCTCGGACGGACATCAGCAAATCTTTATCAACTTCGCTCGGTAGTGTATCGTCCATTAATACGTTCGGTCCATCAGAGTCTGGGCCAAACGCCCAAACTGATCTCGCCGCTAACGCGTCCCAGTCGTACTTCTGCGTGAAAAAGTTCGCCAAGTGTTTCTTCGGCCACTCCAAGACGACATTTTTGCTCTCAATATCTAAACCTAAACCTTTATCTAGCGGTTCCGCAATCATTGTAATTTTATTTCTCTTATTCGGCGTTTCTGCGAAACATTTCAATGCCGACGTTTCGACGACCGTTTCCGCAAACACTACCACAGGATCTGCTACTTTAACCTCGATGTCCGCGTACACTTCGCGCAAGTCTTTCATGGCCGAGTCGAGGTAGATTTCCCCTACGCCGACGACAACGTGTTCACCGGATTCTTCCACTTTTGTTTGCAACGCTGGATATGTCTTTGAGATTTTGCGCAAACCTTCCACCATTTTCGGTAAGTCGGACGGGTGCAAAGGCTCTACGGCAATTTTCACCACCGCTTTATTTTCAAATTCCAGCGGTTTGAACGTGTACGCATCTTCATCGTTTCCTTCTTTTGACGACGCAGATACCAAAGTTGCGGTTTTAACGATGGATTGATCGATACCGGCGATGAGTACCCAGGAGCCAGCAGGAGCGCTTTGAACTGGAATGCGATACCTCGCTTCGTTGATCCACAATTGCGAGACTGTCTTCACAGCGCAGTCTTCTTCGTCGTCTGGGGAATACGCCTCGCCCAACACTTTTACCGAATCATTTACACGAAGCGTACCGGAAAGAACACGACCGAACGCGTCGAATGCGTCTGGAGATTTCGTGGATGGATACAGTTTAACGATTTGAACGGCTAATGGTCCATCTTTATCGCAAGTTTGCATCGCTCGTACGCGTCTACTCGAGGTGGATACTTCGCCCGTGTACGTGCGGGAAATCTTGTTTTCTGCTCCTTCGATAGGATTCGGTATGGATTGTAACAAAATGTCCGTCAAACCGCCGTGCGATTCAAACACTTTCGAAAACGCGAGCTTAATAAGCGGTTTCGTGTTTTGCTTCAACTCTTTTGGTTTCAATTTGTACGAAAACCTGTTGAATTCTTTCAAAGCTCTTTGAAAAGATTCAGGTGCCTCGCCGACGGCTTGAGAGAAAAGCTTATATAACGGTTCAAGAATGAACTGCACGAACGAGCGCTGACAATCTTGTTGCCCAGCTGGAGGCTTCTTCTTGAACGTGCGCGTCTCTTCGTCAAAATAAGCGTCGCCCCATAATCGCTTCGCGAACTGTTTGTGATCCAAGTCATCGCTGTGGGAAACGTTTTTATACGTCTTTGCGAAAGATTCTAAAGTAAACGAGAAACCGTATAAACTCGATCCAAAGCACACGCGGTTATTCAGAGGTGTACACGCGCGCGCGTTTTCTGGCCCATAAGCGGCTTCAATTAACGCGTTGCACTCTTCGATGACGTGCCTAAGTTTATGGTACGCATCCGCCGGAGGCAGCTTGAGCTCCACGATAAGTCGATCGATTTTGTTGATGAACAAAACGCACGGGACGTTCTCTCGCGCGGCAATTTTGATCGCTTTTTCGGTTCCACACATGACTCCTTCAGCAGCGTCGACAACGATTAAAACACCATCAGCTATTCGAGCGGCAGCGGAGACTTCGTCGCAAAAGTTTGCGTGGCCGGGAGTATCGAAGATTGAAATCGAGTGCGTCTTTCCATGCTTCCCATCTGCTAAAGGTAACGTCATCGGCACGGCTTTAATGGACATCTCGCGACTGCGTTCGTCTAGTCGTGTATCCGTGTATAAACGCAAAGCATTGTAATTCTTTTGCGACAGTTGCGTGGTGCTCGAACCTAAATTATCGTCGTATTTCCACGCGTCCGAAACGTCGTGCGTCTCCTCCACGAGCGCATCCACTAAAGAAGATTTTCCGTGATGTAAATGACCAGCAATACACACGTTCCTCGATAACACCGGCGTCTGCCACAGCATTTCTAAAAATTCTGGTTTGCATTTCATTTTAGCGCCCGAAGTGTCCAACTTCAAATCTTCCGAAACGATCTCGAATCTTTTCTTGTTCTCCGAGGCGATGATCGGCACCTCCAACGCCTGCGCGTCTTCTGTTTCAACGAGCGTCTCCGTATCTTCTCCGTACACCTCTCTGGCGGAGGGGTAGTACTTTTTATCTTCGGCTAAGACGATCGCAGTCGTCGTCGGCTCTTCTTCATCATCTTCTTCTTCATCGTCTTCTCCACCTCCTCCTCCTCTCATTTCTTCTTCTTCTTCTGCGCCGTCACCTCTTCTTCCTCCTCCTCTCCCCCAATCGCCGTCTTCTTCTTCCTCCTATTTCAGTTTTACAGTCAAGACAAAACAAAGAGATCAAAGTCAGAAGCAGCATCTACGAGAAACAAACAGTGCGATCAAAAGAGCATAACGTCGTCGGTGTCGCTACATCACTCTCCATTGAACGAGAGAAAGAGAGAGAGAATTTGGTTTCACACAAAGAGGGGCGGGGAAAAAGTCGTTCGTTCGGGAAGTGCAAAAAAGAATACGCACCAGCATTGATACTCCACGACGACGAGTGTCGTCCTCGGAATCGACGTCGGAATCGACGTCTGGTCCTATGTAGTTCCCGAACTCATCGTAATTTGACTCGTCCATTTTCTTATGTTCTGTTGTTGTTGTTGTTGTTGGAAAATGTGAGGTGTGAGTGCAGGGGGGGAGAGCGTGCTTCTTTTTCTTTAATCTTTATTCTTTTCATGAGAGAGCAAGAACAACAATAAGAACAACAACGCGTGTTTCTACGAAAATCAAATCAATGTATAATAATATGCTAGCGTGCGTGTGATTGCAAAATAAGTATTTTATAAGTTCGTTCTCGTTTTTAAGCGCTCTCTTTTCCTCTATTAATATCGATCATCGAGTCGTCGGCACCTCCTCCTTGGACTGAGTAGGCGCCTCCGAGGAAGAAGAGCGTTGCGAATCGCTTCCTAACTTTGGTTCTCGCGGCGTCATCGAGAGCCAAACGCCCTCGGGGAAACAAATGGTCGTATCATACATGATTGGGATTTCATCTCCGGGATCTTCGTGCACTCCATCGTCGCATTTACCAAACTTGAAGTTTTGCACAGCCGTCGCGAGCATCGTCGTCGCCGTGAGCAAAGCAAAGACACCGCCGATGCACGATCGCGGACCCGCCCCGAACGGCGTGTAAGTAAAATCTCTTCCGGCTGCCATGCGTCTGCGCATGCGCTCTTTTGCAACTTCAAGTTTTTCTGGATCATCTTTTGCGGATGCCTTGGCTTGCTTCTCCGCTTGTATCCTGAGCGATTCGTCAGTGAACCGTTCTGGATTAAATTCCAACGGGTTCTCCCACACTCTCGGATTTCTGCCCATGGCGTACGAAGATAACAGAATAAAGTCGCCTGGTTTCACTTTATGTCCACTCGGTAAAGTATCTTCGTCGGACGCTAATCGAGGGAACAAGTTGATCGGCGCGTACTTACGCAGCGACTCTTTCACCACCATGCGCGTGTAATCCAAGCGTCCTTCTTGGACGTCTTCGAACGTTGGCGCTCGACCACCCAACAAAGCGACTTCTTCTTCGATGCGACGCTGGATTTCTGGGTTCCTAGCCACGTGAAATAAGTTCACCGTGAAATTACTCGCGGTCGTTCGGTGTCCGGCAGCCATGACATCGTTGATATCGCCCCACAAATCATCATCCGGCAACAAGTTTCCATCCTCGTCCGTGGCTTTGACGAGGACATCCAACAAGCAATAATCGTTAAAATCACCTTCCGCGACGCGTTGTTTGACAGTCTCTCGTCGTTCGGTGATGAGTTTTGTTCCAACTGATTCTAAAATTGCGTACTTTTCCTTCAACTCTCTCACTCGCCCGATGCCGAGCGCGTATTGCAACTTCAAAATAGGCCCAGGCGTAATGAAGAGTTGTCCCATGATTTCTGACGTTCCGTTGTATGAATCTAAAATTTGAGAAATGTTGTCGCTGACAATATCTTCGCCGCGTAAGAGTTTCGCGGCGTGCGATTCACATTGCTCGAAATCAAACGCAAATGCGACTTTGCCGATGACATCCAGCGTGACCAACTGCGAGTCGTTGTCAATGTTCACGTTAATTTTACCTTCTTCTCGCATTGAACACGCCGTTTTCCAAGTTTCGCACATGTAATTAATTCGTTCCTCGACCGTGTTGGAGAACTGCGTCAGCGAAAACGAGTTTATGAAAGGCTTTTGGCACATCAATCGATGCTCTCGATTATATTGTCCGTCTGACCCGGTGATGCCTTTGTTCTTAATCACAAAACGAAACGCGTCCGGCAACATGCGAAGCTTATAGTTCTTCGCGTTCGTGTGACAGACATACTCTACAATCTCTGGATCGAGAATGGAGACGCAATCTGGACCAATCGCGTTTTGGATACCCACGCATTCACCTTTTTGTTCAGCCCAATCGAGCATGGCGATGGGCATTCCGACGGGATGTCGGGCCGCTTTCACCAGAGACTTTAAAAACGCGATGTCATCAATCATCGGCGGCTCCGAACCGTCCTCCGGTCGCAAATCTGGGACCTCTTTCTTGTTGTTCTCCATTCCAAAGAAGGATTTCACCGAACTGTACGGACACGCCGCGCCTTCTTTTTCCTTTTCACCCTCATTTTGGCCATCTCCACCTCTTTCGATATCTTTTTCTTTCGTCAGCACCAATTTTTTATTCGCTTTATCTTCGGAGGACGATTCCTTCTCCGTCGTGTTATTATTATCTGTCGTCGCCGCCGCTCGGACGGTCTCGCCTCGATTACCATCTCTGTTGGAAGCAAAAGCGACGATCGCGGGGGAAGATCGACGTCCTCGTCCTCGTCCTCGTCCTCTTCGCTCGTTCGTCGTGAGAGTGTTCGCAGGGAGTCTCACCGAGGAGGAGGAAGTCGATGCGCCTCGGATTTGCCTCGTCGAAGCTGAAGGCGAGCAGGAGCAACAACGCGCCGCGATGGATGAGGACATGATCGATAAATATGTATCACTATATATATGTGTACACACACTCACACACACTCGCGCTCAGTAGTGATCAGAATATATACAATGTGATACGCTCTCGTCGTCGATGACGATCAAAGAGAGGTTGTATTAATATGACGAGTTCTCTTCTGAAGCGATGGTTTTGCACGTCCCGTGAGGTGCTGTTTTGCGTATCTTTTTTTTCGCGCCGGAACTTTAGGGTTTTTGCCCGGCTTCTCTCTCTTCTTCTTTTCTCCCTTTATTTTCTTGCGAACAAAAAATACACACACACTTACACACACACACACACACGAGAGAGAGAGAGAGAGAGAGAGAGAGAGAGAAAAAGAAACGTGCTATCATCGCATCGGTGTCCGTCCTTATCATTACATCGATGATGAAGAGCGCGCGCGCATCATCTCGCCCGTTAGGATCCTCCTCATCATCTTTTTTATCTTCTTCGAAGACTAAAAAGGTTGCTTTCTCGCTCTTTTTCTTCTTCTCTTCTTCTTTTTCCGGAGGAAAAGCTCTGCAGGAAAAGGGCGCACCACGAGTGCGCACGAAATACGACGTCGATTACTCGCCAGAGAAAAGCGGTTGGTTAACCGGTCGCGCGACGTACTTCGACGCATCGAACGAGTGGAAAACAAAGTACTTCTCACATCACGAGTTTGGATTCTTAGCTACCAACGGCTGTGGATACACCAGCAAAAAGTACAAAGCTGGGGAGCCGAAGTCGTTGCCGTTTGCAGTTTCGCGAAGTGCCGTTGCCGCGCTCGCTGACTTTGAAATGAAATCGAGCTGCGGACAGTGCTATGAAGTGAAATGCGACGATGAAGAAACGAAGATTCGCAAATCGTTTCGAAACCCGAACGATTTCATCGCGTATAACGATAACTTTACGCGTTTCGAGCAAAACAAAAACGCGAGAGACTCATACGGACGAAGCATTCGAAACACAACGTTTCCTCCCGCCGAACAGTGCTTTGACGAAGGTGTAGGGACGAAGCTTTGCGAAAAGACGACGTGTTACGATCGAAATGAAACAATATTCATTCAAATCATCGATATTTGTCCGTGCGACTACATTTACGGCCGACAAGAGATTTGTTGCGGCGATATCCCTCACTTCGATCTCTCGTTTTGGGCGTTCGAGTTGTTAGCGCACCCGATACAAGGAAAAATGAACCTATTGTTTCGTCCCGTGGATTGCGTAACGAAAGAACTCCTAGACGCTCGTGAAGGAGCGTTAGCTCACGTGCGCAAAACGAAAAATGGCCGCGACGGCGAATATTACTACGTGTACGATGGAAAAACGCCAATTGGTTTCGCGCCTGGATGGAGGTTCAGGACGTATTACGATTTGTCTTCCGATCCAGCGGTGGAAGGTAAAGGCAAAAGCGGTGGTTTCGGCGCATGTTCGGAATTCGATTCCACCGGTACAATGGCCGCGGCGTGCCTCGGTTGCGAGAGCAATATTTTACCATTCTCAATAAATGGAGATTCTACGGCGATATCGCTTCAAATTCAAATCATCGACGACGATATCGACGAACACTGCGAGGATCTCAGTTTCCTTTCGATAAGGCTCGAGAAGCGGCAAGATCGAGATGCTACGAGAGAATACAGCGAGACGCCGTGCGCGAAATCTATAAAATTGATGCGTGAGAACAAAGACGAAAGTGTTAATATAACTCAAAGCGACGACGACGACGGTAGTTGTGTTGTCGTGATACCAGTTCACATGTTTGAGTGCAAAGGAGCGAGTGTGAACGCAAACACAATAGTCTTGGCCTACGATAATCCCAACACGCGCAAAGAAGTTTGTCTCGGCGAAGTAAAGTTATTTTGAGAAAAAACAAAAAAAAACACGTCAGTTTGAAATATAAATGTACCAGTAGAAATACAGTGACAACTCGTTTTGTTTCTATTGCATTTTGCGTTCACAACTTTAGCTGTCTTGCCCAGTCGCTGGATCGTCTTTTTCCTTGTCGTCTTTCTCGAGAGAATCCGAAGAGGAGGTGGAGGGCGAAGAGGAGAACAAATTTTTCAAGCTCAATTTCGTTTGCAACCGATTTTCCTCGTTTGCCAACATATCGGAGAAGAAATCTAATCGCTCCACGTGCTCTTCTTTTTCGAGCAATTGCTGGAACGGATAGATTGCCTCGTTCACCAATTCTCTCGCTTCCTCTTGGTAGTTTAATTGCAACTGCTTGAATTGATTTTGAATGTTGTCCGGGAGCGAATTCAACGTAACTTCGCCTCTCGCCTGTTTTTCAGCGAATTCCGGTCCTTGTGACTTTAAGAAAGATTGAAGAAGCGCCTGGACGTCTCGCTGTAACTCGGTTTCTTTATAGTTCACTCGATTCGTAAGCAACGACTGCCATAACTCGACGATTCTCCAAAATCCTCCTTTCTTGTTTTTTGCCGAGAGTTCTTTCACCAACTCTTCTCTAAATCGAACTGGTTCATCTAACTCTTGTTGCATTTGAACTATGCGCGTAAATTTCTCAACGAGCATTGCTTCTTTCGTCGCGTATTCGCCATCGACGCTCGCGCCACCAACAGCGACTCCTTCTTCTCCTTCCTTCCCGTACTCGCCAATTTCAACGCACACGCCTTTCAAATAAGAGCTTCGATCTCCCCATACCGTATCGTTTACCACGCGTTCAATGCGCACGATAGAAACGCACGTGTGCGAACACACATACTTGACCTGGTCATTAGTTTGCTCGGAAACTTCCTTCAAATCATCCAGGTAAAACACGCACGCGTATTTGCTAAAATGGCCTTGAGCGTGCGGGTCGCACATTGGCACCACGAACCGCCTCGATCCGTTGAAGAGGATGTCGTTATACATCGCTCTGTACCTGGGTTCGAAAATGTTCAAAACGTGTTCCGAATACGGTAAATGCACGTTCGATCCAAGCGGGAAAATCGGAAGTACCACTTCATTCTCTTTCGTCCTGATTGGTTCTGTTTCCGTCGCTTTCGAGACGTCCATAAAAGGCAACCACTGGACTGTATCTGTCCAATTTTTCTTCACGCCTTCGTCGAACGAACCCGCGCCAGACGCATCTGGCGCGGCAGCTCGTGTGGTTAATGACAAATGCGATTTCCTTCTGTTCTTCCTCTTCGATGATGATGATGGTAACGATGAAGATGACGACAGCGTCGCGATGTTTCGTTCCGTGTTTCTCGCAGCAAAACGATGTTGATGACGATGACGAAGATTACACCAACCAACGCTCGTGAGCGACGACGACGACGAAGAAGTCGCTCGCATCGATGGATACGAAGCAGATGCTCTCGCGACGGACGATGAGGAGCTAGAGGAAGACGAAGATACTCTCTGCACGAATCTTAAGTGCTGCATTTCTATCCACGCGGTAGACAAGAGAACAGCGAGATAAAAAAGGAAAGAGTGAGGAGGAAGAGACGAAAGACTCTTTTGGACTTTTGGACTTTTGACGCGCGCGAGACAAATTTTATCATTTTCTTTTTTTCCAAGCGAAAACTTTTACTCGCACTTACTCGTACTTGCACACGCGAGTTTGCGGTGCTTCAACATGCATCGCTTAGCTTTTGCGCTGGTCATGAGCGCAGCGATCCTTCTGGTCGTTGTTTTAGCTCTGCGCTGCATCATCTTCAGACAGTTTTTTTTCTTCATGCCGCGCGTGAGTCGCGACAACGAGGTGTGAAGGGACAAAGCAAAAGCTTCTACGAAAGTCGTACGTATTTTTTCGGTTTTCGGTGTTCGTATTGGAACGCTTCGTACACACTTTAACGAGGGAAAGAAAAAAAATACTCGCCACTGGCAAGCAACAACAACGGAAAGAAGGACAACATGCTCATCACGGAAAGATTTTCAAAGAGGATACTTCTCGTATCAACCATGCTCTTCTTTTTCATCGCTTTTCATCGCGCGCAAGCCGCCGATTTCGACCTCGACGACGATAAAGATATCGACTCTGCATCGCAGATGCGTCAAGCCTACTTGGAAGAGGAGATCAAAGAATCAAAAGTTACGCTCTTTGATATTGAAACGGGCGAAAAGTTGGAAAACGCCGTTGCTTACGCTTCCTACGATCCACGAAACGCTTCGAGGATGCACGTTGGCTACTTCATTCCAGATGCGGAAGAGGAAACAAACGCGGGAGAAATGGAAAACTTACAACTCTGTGGCTTCACCAAACCAGAGAACTGTAAGAACGAACAACCTTACCCGCGCGACGAAACGAATACGGAGGCGGAGGAGGACCCTTACGAGTGCGGCATCGACGACGAGCTTCGTCCAGAGACAGGATTTGTGTGCGAAAAAATGAGTTTCCAAGTCGAAGAGGACGGAGATCTGGCGTACGAAGGCGACATTGCCGTGCCGAAAGAAAAGGAAGGCGAGCAAGATGCAGCCGCATCGTCCAATAACAGAAAATTGCTGCAACTTCGCAGACGCTCCGTGGGGTTGCGATCGCGATCTTTGCGTTCGAACTCGGCTCGCGGACGCATTGGCTGAACGGAATTTAGAATAAATTCCTCTACTTTTCTACTCTCACCTACTACAACTTTAAAAAATACAGACAACTTTTAAAGAAGCTGCGCGCTCGAGACGAGCTCGCCGTTCTCTTCAAAATACTGAACTAAATTTGCTAAGAAACTATCTTTACTCACCGTTTCACAGTTACATATTAGCGTGACGTGTTTCCGCGCTCTCGTAACGGCGACGTTCATACGTCTCGCATCACTCAGAAATCCAACTTCGTTATTTTCATTTGAACGCACTGTGGATATAATAATCGCCTCTTTCTCGCGTCCTTGGAATCCATCGACGGTGGATATTTCGATATCTTTGAATAGCGCGTTCTCCTCTGCGCGTGCAGCGCGCATTTCTCGTAACAAGCTCACCTGACCCGAATACGGAGTAATGACACCGATTTCATTTGGAAGGATTTTATAGTCATCCGAGAGAAACTTTTCAATCGTTTGCATAACAACTTCAGCTTCGCCGACGTTTGATTTCGAATCGTCGTCGTCGTCACCAACATTCTCCGTAAAGTTATCGTCCGCTCCCGTGGTATCGATCAGAGTCAAAACTTTATCAAATTGTTCAAACTTTCGAAATCTTACGGATTCAGCGGCGATGAGTTTGGAGTCGTACATCGCGTTTGAACTCCACACCATGATATCTTCGTGCATTCTGTATTGCGTGTTCAGCATGGTTGTGATTTTTGATCCAAACCGTCTGTTCGTCACTAATCGCTCAAAAAGCGTCGTAGATAATCCTTTATGCGCGGCTTCGTCGGAAAGCACCGTTGGCGGTAGCTGTAAGTGATCACCCGCTAAAACCAATTTTTTGCCCTTCACGCACACTCCAAGGACGGCGCATTCTAAAGCTTGAGCAGCCTCATCGACGACAACGACGTCAAACTCCTCGTTCTTCAACGCGAACGATAAAGCTCCTGCTAGTGTGGCACAAATGACTGATGCGTTTTCCAAAGTTTTCGCTTGAGCTAGTTTTTGACGCTTCTTTTCCTCTTTCGCCAACTCGCGAAGTTCTTTCCTCAGATCGTTGCGCTCCGCGCGATCCTCTTTTTTGCGATAATCGAGTTTAGATATTCGCGTGCGTATTTTCTTCGAGTCTTCTGAGCACTCCTTCGCGAGCGCTGAATCGTCGGAACGTAATATATACGCGTCGAGAGACGCGTCTAACACCGCGGGCGCTAGACGAGCTGGATGCCCATATCGCACGATTGTTTTGCTTTGATTTTCCACCGCAAGCATTTCGTTTTCACCTAAGGTCAAATCTTTCTTCTTTCGCTCGCGTCGTCCTTTCTTTTTCTTATTGTCGACAGAAACCGTCGCTGTTCTGAATATAGATACACCCGACAATCGCTCTACGACGTTATCTACCGCGACGTTCGATGCTGAGCACACTAGAACTCTGTTCCCTCTGGCGACTTCTTGAGACACATATTCCACGACCGCAGTTGTTTTCCCAGTACCCGGCGGACCGTGAATGATGCCAACGTCGACGCAATCCAAGCACAACTGAATGGCGCGTTTCTGAGAAAAATCTAAGTTATCGTTAAACGGATGAAACCGTATGCTATGATCGATGCTTTCTCCTTCATCGACGTTTGCGTCTTCGCGGCGTATAATCCTAGGAGACGCGCTTTCGAAGACAATCTCGAGAATATTTTTACCTGACGAATGACCCGAAGCTAAGGCGCGTTGCAAGCCTTGAACGGCGGAAACGAGTTTTTTATGCGTCTGCTCGTTGCTAAGTTTTTCCAAACGCAACGGCGAAACGTCGAGAAATTCCGGAACGTCGTCCAGAGCGAGCTCTAGGCTCGAATCCCTAATCCTATAAATCACGCCTTGCGGGAATTCACTGTTACTCGTACTTGCTTCTTCAGATTTAACAATATTCGAAGGTCGCAACCGGACGACGTCGTGTGGCGAGAATGAATGTGTCGGCAAAGGTGGTGCGATATCTTTTTCGGCCATTTTACGTTTTGAGACTTCGAGCGTAACTATTGTTTGACCGAGTAATCCGCCTCGCGCGTCAACAATTTTCAAACCGTCGAGCGCGTTCCTGTGTTGTCCTTTCTTCGATGTGGTGGTGGATGTATTCAATGCATCTAAAGACTGCGCGATTTCTTCTACGCGTTCCATTTCCAGCAGTTGCAATGTTTTCGTCGTCCATTCTGATATTGTGATCATGCTCGCAGCGGCAGTGCTCGCATCAAAGTTTCTGTTTTTCTGTTTTTCTTTCTCACCGACGTTGTCGTCTTTGTTGTCGTACTCGTCGAACGACTTTAATTCAATCTGAAAGTGCGTGCGAACGATATCGCAGAGATATTCATCCGTCGGTTCAGAGAGACTCGTTCCATCGCTTTCATCTTCGTCAATCTCAACAATATTATTCGCGGAACACTTTTCTTCATCGTTCAAAAGTTTTTCCAAAACAATCCTTCGAGTTTTGTTTTCTGCGTCCCCGATGGAGTAGTGTTTCAACCCATACTTCGCCGCGAACTCGTGCAATATCGCTCTCTGTCGAGCGTTCGCGCTCTTCGGAAAAAGCACTCGAATGGGAACCGCCTCGATGCTTGTGCTCTTTTTCTTCTTCTTCTTTTCGGAAGAAGAAGAAGAAGAAGAAGGAGGAGAAAACATGTCGAGTAAAACTCGACGTAAACCCCTAACTTAAGATGCACGCGTGGCCAAAAATAACGAACAGACGAGCTTTTTCATCTTGCACAAAACTTGTGTTGAAAAGTTGATTTTTACAGATGTTCTCTTCACGGCCTCTAAAAAAAGTCTGGCCACAACTTCGTCATTCGAACGAAGAAAAAGAGAACAAAAGTTCTTTTATCAGCATGAACAATAACCAATACTATCACCCTCATCAACATTATCATTACACCGCCGCTGCTGCCGCCGCCGCCGCCGTTAATCGTCGAAAACCAGTGCACATCTTGTATTGCACGGGAAACGCGGGGAAATTTGCTGAAGCCACGATAATCGTAAACAACTGGTTAAAGGAGAACGACGGATGGGGCATCGATATTCGATTGATACAAGCTGACCCAGATCCCACGGAAGTTCAAGGAAGCGATCGACAAATAGCCGTGCAAAAGTGCGTGAGCGCGTACGAGAGCGTGAAATATACGGGAGCGTTAACGATTGATATAGATTTCGTAATCACCGAGGATGTTGGGCTGCGATTAGATGCGTTGAACGGCTTTCCGGGCCCGTATTGTAAACCGATGTTGGAGACGATTGGAGTGGAAGGTTTAGCAAACTTAGTTTTAAAGTACGACGAAGAAAACGGGGAGAGGAACGCTACGGCTACGTGCACTTTAGCGGTATTAGAAACGTCGGTCGCGTTTAAATATCCTCTGTTCGTCGAGAAGTGCGTGCACGTGTTCGAAGGCGCCATCGCAGGGAAAATAGTCGAACCGAGAGGAAACGTACAGCACGGTAAAGCGTCCTGGAACGCGTGCTTTGAAGTAGCTTCGAACGATGAGACAGACGGCGCGACCTTCGGGGAACTCTCGTACGAACAGCAATCAAGAATAAGTCACCGGAAAAAAGCCATAGAGAGCTTTCTCGATTCAAATCTGATTTTAGGACGTTTGAGTTGAACGAAGAAAGAAGCAAACGTCGATAACGAAAGATGAACGAGTTATTTCTCTAGAGCGCGCACGGAAACACACGTTGTATTTTAAAAAGAATGAAATACCTGTATATATCTATATCTAATACGTTACCGAAACGGTAAAAAAGAAATACCTCGTAACCACTTTCTGCTTGATTTTTGTTCCATTTTACAAGTCGTATTGAAAATTCCAACTTTTATTCTTGGAAAAGTCTGCGTTAATGGACCAGTTGTTCTCTCGTATTTGTCCGTAAAATCGTTTGGTTTGCGCGTCGAATCCTATTTTCATCCTCAAATCTTGGTCCGGCTGAAAATTAAACAGCGTTTTGCTCAGTTCAATCTTTCCGTCCATTTTTGGTGTGCTCGAAGTGAGAGCAAAATCGACTCCTCCTTTCACATCTAGAGTCGTTAATCCATCCTGCGTGATATCGAACGATTTCTTCCCTCTAAGTTTATATACAACGTCATCCGTTTCCGTATCGTAATTCACTCCGCAATCAATTCTAGACACTATTGGGTTTAAATCAGAAGGGAAGAACTTCTTCCTCACGTACGCGTTCCCTTTGCACTTTGCGTTTTGTAGGTCAACCGTTCCCGACAGCGTGAGACAGTAATTCTCGCTGTTTGTGAAACGCTGCTTGACGAAGATGCACGAGCGACGCGTCTTCGAATCAATCTTCAAAGACGTTTCCATTTTCAAAAGATGATTACGCGTGCTTGTTCTTTCTTTCTTTTTCTCTCTGTCTCTCTAACTCTCTCTGTCTGCGTGTTGTGCGTTTCCGTGTGCTACTTCTATGGCGGTTTGTTGATGTGTTTGTTGTTTTTTTTGTTTTGCCGTGTGGCTGGTTGTAAAATTTCCTCCTTCGGTCCGCATAACTTCCGCCGCCGATACAGGCGCGCGCAAAGATAGAAGCACGGTATAATTCACGAGATCATATTTTAAAGTCACGCATTAAATTAAACAAACAAATGAAATGAGCGAGAATACTTCACAACCGCTGATAAACAAAGTCGTCGCCTTCGACTTCCCCGAGACTGGGAGAGGGAACGCCGTAACTGAATCTGTCCAACGAGGGGATGTGCTTCTCGAAATACCACTCGAAAGATGTTTCTCGTTGGAATCGGCGCAGAAATCGGAGATATTGACAAAAGCGATGGCAAAAGCGTCGGCGACGCACTTCACCCCAACGCACGATCAGTACATGTCCATGCACATTCTCATCGAACAAAATCTCGGCGAAAAGTCTGCGCACTACGAGCACATTCAGTCATTACCTAAAGAGTACGACCTGCCGTTTTTCTGGAGCGACGAAGAACGGAAGCGATCTCTTTTTGGAACAACGACGTACGTGGAAACTCTCTCGTTAGACGATGAAGTCACGCAGGATTACGAGCTGTTAAAACATCATCTCGGGGAAGACTTTTTCACAGAACAGAACATAACAATGGATCGGTTTAAATGGGTGCGCGCGACGCTATGGTCTCGCCAGTGCGATTTATTACGTCCCGCACCAGAAACGACTCGGTTGAGAGTTTTGGTGCCGGAATTCGACATGTTTAACCACTCCTCTAAAGTTCCGCTCGGGAGTTCGCACAAATTGAACTATTCTCGAGGTCTCGTCACGGCGTTCGCAACGGCAAATGTTCCGAAAGGAGGCCAGGCTTACATCAGTTACGGCTCGGGAGAAGCTTCGAGTTCCAAATTACTTTTATGGTACGGGTTTGCACCTCTCAACGAAGGCGAGAACCCTTTCGAACAATTAGACGTAACATTAACCTCGCAATGTTCTGCAGAACGCGCGGAGTGTTTGAAACAGGCGTTGTTTGCATCCGCGCAAGTGTACTTGCGCAAAATCGACGACGAATGGGAAGAGCAAAAAAAACGTATTTCGGAGACGAACGATGAAAACGATGAAAACTTAAAGTATAAAGGTGACGCGTACTTACCCATGGTTGTGAATGTATTGCACGCGCCAAATGACGGCGAATCTGGTGAGTTTATCGTTCGTCATTCGCTGCCTGAAAACAATCCGTTGACGTCGTCTTTGTTGGCGTACGCTCGAGTCCAATTTCTCACCGAACAAGATTGTCGCAATCCAGAAACCGTCGCTCGAATGTTAAACGCGTGCAGTAAATTACCATTGACACCATCAGAGTTACTAGCGCCGTCAGAAGAGACTCTTTTTCGCGCTGATTGCATCATGGACGACGCGAATGAAGTCGGTGCGTTGGCTACGACGGTGACTTTGCTCGAAAGTATACGAAACAATCAACCGTGGTCAGAAACTTCAGAAGAATCTGAGCGCCTGGCGCAAGATGCGTCAAATCCAGATTTTCACGCGCGATGTGCGGCTCGCGTGCGTGGCGTAGAGAGACGAATCGTCGAAAAAGCCGCGAAGGAAGCTCGGCGTCGATTACATCTTGCGATGCGAGCGTGTATGCGTACGTCTTTCTCCACTCGCGACGGTCTTTGTGGCACTTGCGACGTGTGCAAGCAATCAGGGTGTCCGTGGGTTCACGTGTTGGCTCAAAAAGATGGTGAAGTTCAAAGCATGTCGAGCAAATCCAGTCGCGTAGCTATCAGTGGCATTGAAGATATGTTGCCCTTACGTGCGCATCTCCAAACGCTGAATTTGTGCTTCTTATGGATGACGGGTCACGTAAACGCGAACGACGATTCTAGTCAAGCAAAGAATGCGGAAGACCTCCTTCTCGTGCGGCGCGCGAAATCGTACGAAGAAACATGGCCTATGTATGGAGAAGATGCGCTCAATGAACGCTCTGTACTCTCGTGTGACTCCTTGGATGCGCTCGCGTCTGAAGGTCTGGACGGCTCAAACGGCGAGCCGAACGCTCACAACGGTGAAGAGGGTGAGATGTTGCTTCCGGGTGCGTATAATCGCATCGTGCGTAGCTGGTCGAGTAGACTGTTTTCACAGTTGGCAACCTCGCACATCTTTTCTCTGTCCGATGCAAACGCAATCGCGCAAGAAAGTGCCGCGTTGAGAAAGCGCCACGCGTTATCCGTGCCCACCCGAGAAGCTTTGGAAGAAATTAAAAAATATTCTCCTGTTTTAGAAATGTGCTGTGGAAGTGGTTTATGGTCACGTAGATTGCACGAAATTGGGTGCGATGTCACGTCGTATGCCTCGTCGTTGTATGATGATGATGCGCGCGATGTTCGGTGGTTTGACAACATGATGACGTGCGAGGATGAGAACGCCGTGGTGGTCGCAGAAACGGTGGCGCGCAATAAGACGCTCGTGCTCATGTGGACAGATAAAGGCGGGGAAGGAAATCGTGGATTGGACATGGTGCAGTGCTACGAAGGAAAAACGCTCATTTTAGTAGGGGAGTGGAGCGATAGAACGTACGGCTCGTACGTGTCGTTTTTGCCTGAATCTGGCGCGAGCTTCTCAAAACCGTTTCAAAAGTACGTGGAAGAACATTTTTCGCTGGAGAATGAAGTTCCAGTCGGGAATTGGCCGATGTACGACGCATCTCTACGGGTTTGGAAGCGAAGAGAACCGTTTAGACCAAAAACGCCGTAAAGAGAAAATCGAAAAAATGATGCTCGGAATTTATGTAACGTCAAAAAATACGCGCAATCTTCATTGACGCTGCCACGCGGTGCTACAAACCACGCGTTCGCGTGTGCTTTCTAGGGGCCTAATAGGAACACATTTCTTTCAAAACACGATGAGCGCGTAACAGATCGCTGTCATTATCGTCTTTCGAGATCATCTCCGATGCCTCGGCGCGACGCACGAGCGTTTGAATCGTTTTCTTCGTCTCTTTGCTATCACGTTTGAACAAGTCAAACACCGCGCACGCAATTCGAAGATTAGCTTCGGCACTCTTCGTCGTTGGACTTTCGTTGAAAGCGACAACGTCGGCAGCTTTGGATACCATCTCCTTTGTCCACGAGCAGCATTCGTCTATAAACGCTTGCTCGGACCCGCCGAATAGCTCTACGTTCTTCTTGTTTAAAGTTCCACAGGTCTCTGCAAACGCTGCAACCACATATGCGAGCGCGAGATATGCGTATGCCTTATAACATCCTGTGTCCGTCGTCATTTTTTCAAGCATCGTCGACGCTGTTGCGATCGCGTAAAACGAACCGTATTCGGGATGACCCGCCGGGTTATCCATTAATACTTCGGAGAGTTTCGCGACAAAAGCATGGACTCTTTCAGCGCGTAGAGTTTCAATCGCCTCTTCTATATCTTGTATCGCGGAACTAATCACGCCATCGACTTGCGCGTGTAATTCGCAAACCGTGGCGTACTTTGCCGTTTCGACGATCAAGTCCAAACGCGCTTCAATATTTTCAACGCTAGGAATGGTTATTTGACAAAAAGCAACGCTCGACGCAGCTTGCGCTTTGGTCTTTTCGTTGTTCTTCACGTCCTCGGTTATGCAGCGTTTTACTATGGCGATGGCTCTCTGCACCACTTTGATGAGTGCGCCGTCGGCGTTTGTAAAAGCAGAGCGACAGTTCATGAGAAATCGAAGCTCTCCATCAACGTTGGCTTCCTCAAAATGAACTTTCGAAACAAAGCTCGTTACCAAATCAAACAAAGTGATGCTTTCGTCCACTTCAGCAAGCGATCCCGTCCTCAACGCGAGTGCGTCGACGCTGTCGTGAACGGCTTTAGCACCTTCGAATGCGTGATTAATCACGCTGCTACCCTCCAGACGATGTTTTGATTTCCCGATTCGCTCGAGCAGCTTTCTCGAGAATTGAACTTTTGACTGACCACCAAGCTGATCGACTAAATATGAAAATCCAGATAGAGAAAGCGCCAAAGATATGTCCTCGAAACGAAAGAGAATCGTTGTGCAGATATTCTCGATGTTTTTCGCTAAATTGCCAGCTTGAATCTTTCGGCGAGAAGCTAGTTCTTCATCGCCGTCAAAGAACTTCGCTCTTGACTTCCTCACCCGCTTTGCTAAATCTTTCAATAAAATCTCGAGCTGACTACGCGTAAAGTTTTCGGCGACGAAATCAACAAACGCATCCGTAACCCCGGCGTAATGCTCGAGCTGATCTTCGTTCCATTTACCTAAAACTTTCCACACCTCCATCAGTACGTCCAATCTGTACTGTTCTTGCGGTGGTACCCTCGCGAATGCCTTTCCAAGAACGACGAAACACTTCGCGCAATCACACACATCCTCCTCGAGGTTACACGACGAAGAAGAATCTTTCACGAGACGTACTAATCGCATCGCGTTCTCAGCGCAAACCTCTTCAGACAAAGTCTCAAACAACGCCGAAAGAAACGAAAGTGGTGGTTTACCCTTAAACTCGTTCGAACACATTTGTATCGATCGTTCGAGCGTCGAGGACTCTGCGAGCTTTATATTTCTAGATAAAATCCAAGCGAGCGATGGATGCATCAAACGCACAAGAACATCTTTTTTCAATCCAGAGCGTCGCATTGCTGCGCTCGCATTGTTCGTATTTGACTCATCTATATCATTTATGACTACATATCTGGAAATGAAATCACCAAGAAGCGTCTTCAACGCGTCTTTTTGAAACTTTTCAGGTAGAACCGTCGCTATTTTCTTCGCGGCGTAGCATCGCAGGTACGCCGATACTAGAGGATCACCGACGCCTTTTATCTGAGCAATCAATCTATTGAGTCTATCGACCGGAGGTTCTGGACGTAAAAAGCGCATACAATCTAAAAGCGCAAACTCGAGATATAAACGAGGCACTAGTTCTCGGATAGACGCTACTTTGAAAAACCAGTTTCTACATGTTGCTTTTGCCGAGTCGCGTATGTCGTCCGAGTTCCAATTCTCAGGTAATATTGATTTCTTTCTTCCAGTGCTCGTATTTTCAATATCGTCGTTGATCTCATCGTCGTACGTTTCTTCGCTCTTATTTTCAGCTTTCGCCTTTATCCGTTTATAAACTAATCGACCTACGGTATCTGCTATATCGGTGACAAGGAAGAATAAGGTTGGATAAAATTCTGGCGCTTTGCCTCCAGCGTTGTATCCCAATAATTTGACTACTTTAATTGACAGTTTCAAAGCAGCTACTCTATCCGCTTCCAACCACGCGTGCGCAATGTTATCGTTTAGTTTTTGCAAACGTTCGACGCAATCGCGCTGTGTTGTTCGAGCAACGTCCTTCGAGGTAGTTTTTTGTGAAGACGCGTTCTCGAGCTCTTGCAGACGTTCTTCGCCGAATTTGTCTTCGTTTCTAAACAACGCGTCTATGTCAATATTCATCGATTTGCTTCTGAGAGACGACGCGCGATTGGGCGTCCCGGGTGTTCTATCTTCTACGTTTCTGTTGATGTTGGTGTAGTCTCTAAAGAATTGCTTTTCGTCACGAACGCTGTTATTGTTTGTATCCGTCCAAGATGATAAGTTTAACTCCAAAACGGCGTCGTCTGAAGCTTGCGTGGCAAACCGTTTCAAAAACACGTTTTGTTTGTGCGCGCTCCATTCCAACACGGCAGAACGAACAGCTTCGGAAGACGTTTGCGCGAGCGAACGGACTCTTTCGTTTTCTCGTTGTTCGTGCAATTCGGCTAAGCTCGTAGAAGTCTCGGAAGTTTTCGTTTTTGTCGTTTCCTTCAATTGAATACCAGATACATCGATGAGACTAACATCCTTTATCATTGCGTTTATACTATCACTGTTATTGGTATTATCGATATTGTTATTATTATTATCATCATCATCATCATTTTCATCGTTGGCGCGTACTTCTTCTTTCTTCTCTAAAAATTCTTGTTGACGACGACGTGAACGAGAACGAGGCACGAAATCGCGCAGAACGCGTTCGAGTAACTCCTCATTGCTATCGGACGAGGTGCAATCACTCGCTGATGAATTCAGTCTGAGTTCCATATCGAGAAGAAGAAGAAGAAGAAGAAGAAGAAGAAGAGAGCGGAGAGAAGAACGAAGAAACAAGCGAAACTTCTGAAGGAAATAAGAAGAAATGTTTCCAACACGAAACAGTTAAATTACGAGTCGACGATATCTTCTTCCACACCAAATAAAAAAAACTCAATCAATCTCTCTTCAGACAGAACGCGCATTGCAATCAGTACATCCACGGAAAAAATGGGGAAAAGATTGGTAAACGCGCTCATGGTTGGTGCGGGAGAGTACACGACGGGATCGGTATTTACCGCCGCCGGGGCTGCGCCGGATAAACCAGCGGGCGTGGTCGCGATTACTTTCACCGACTTGAAACGACGCGGAAAAATCAACGATATGTTTTTAGCCGACGCGGTTGGAACGAGAATGCCGGCAGTTCGAGATACCATGCGAATGAAGATTGCTGAGAAGTATAAAGGCATGGAGTCGGTGAATGCGATCAAAACTTTCCCTAACGATGACGTGGCGTTCGATGCAGAGGCGTATAAATTGGCAATAAAACATTGTTCTCCTGGCGACGTAGTTACAATTTT
>Ga0255763_1001813_pt1 | contig 21438 bp, 20 predicted proteins | sample 041ome_2_FD_179963 | JGI IMG/M metagenome (GOLD analysis project Ga0255763, IMG submission 179963) | Coastal salt marsh microbial communities from the Groves Creek Marsh, Skidaway Island, Georgia - 041406US metaG (version 2) | ecosystem: Environmental > Aquatic > Marine > Intertidal zone > Salt...
AAGAAGAAAGTTGCGAAGAAGGCCGCCAAGAAGAAGGTCGCGAAGAAGAAAGTAGCGAAGAAGACCGCCAAGAAGAAGGTCGCGAAGAAGGCCGCCAAGAAGAAGGTCGCTAAAAAGAAAGTCGCGAAAAAGAAAGTAGCGAAGAAAGCGGCCAAGAAGAAGGTCGCGAAAAAGAAAGTAGCGAAGAAAGCGGCCAAGAAGAAGGTCGCTAAAAAGAAGGTCGCTAAAAAGAAAGTAGCGAAAAAGGCAGCAAAAAAGAAAGTGGCTAAAAAAGCTGCCAGAAAGAAATAGCGTTAAAGCGTGTTGAGGGGCTATGGGTCGTTGCTACCTTGCCCCTTATACCCTGGAATTATTAGTTGCTTGTACTCAACTTATTGATTCGCCTACAATAAATCCTCCGCAGTATTCTGCGGGGGATTTTTTTATGCAGATTTATGATGCCCGGAATTCTTGCAATAGATAGCTCTACGGAAGCCTGTTCTTGTGCCCTGATCAAGGATGGCACGGTGAGCGAAACGTTCGAAATCATTCCTCGCCAGCATGCAAAATGTTTGCTGCCCATGGTGAAAAATCTTCTCTCAGATCATTCCCTTGATTTTAATGACCTTCAGGCTGTGGCATATGGACAGGGCCCTGGTTCCTTTACGGGGCTAAGAATTGCTGCAGGTGTAACACAGGGAATAGCATTTGCAGCGAATATACCCGTCATCCCGGTTTCTACGTTGGCTGCCCTTGCCTATCAGGTTAAGAACGAACAAGAGCAGGCTATAGTATTTAGTGCCCTGGATGCCCGAATCGATGAAATTTATTGGGGAATGTATGCGTCTCACTCCGGTAGCATGGTACTACTTGGCAAAGAAGAGCTTTGTAAGCCCGAGCTGCTTCCTGAGCATCTCCAGCAGGAAGGCAGCACTTTTGTTGGCGTTGGTAGTGGTATGCATTATTTCGATAGAATGCCTGAGAAATTTAGAAAACACTTAAGCATCATTAAAAGTGATCTGTATCCAAGAGCAGGTATTATTGCCCAAATCGCGGAAACATATTTTATAGACGGCAACTTTCAGACACCAGAAATGGTGCATCCCGTATACTTGCGCGATAAAGTAACTCATTCCTGACTGGATTTTAAAGACTATGGATTTTGATGTAATTCGCGCAACCTTTCTTGCGTTGCTACAGGGATTCACCGAATTTCTACCAATTTCCAGTTCTGCTCATTTGATACTACCTTCGGCCTTACTGGGTTGGGATGATCAGGGCCTTGCTTTTGATGTAGCTGTACATTTCGGTACGCTTTCAGCCGTACTGTTTTATTTCAGAAAAGATCTGCTATCGATCTCCAGGGCATGCTTCGCTCATGTCGTCAGGCAAGAAAGCACAATGGAAAGCAGGCTGGGATGGCAGTTAATCCTTGCCACCATTCCGGTGATAGTCGTAGGGTTTCTACTGAAGGACTATGTGGATCTATACTTGCGTGAAACTTACGTGATTGCCATAACGACTGTCTTTTTTGGAATTATGCTGTTTTTGGCAGATAAACAATCCTCCGGGAGACAAACACTGGCAACCATGACCTGGAAAGTAGCCCTGTTTATCGGATTTGCGCAGATTTTGGCTTTGGTTCCAGGAACATCCAGATCAGGCATCACTATGACTGCAGCCTTATTTAGCAACATGGATCGGGACAGCAGTTCTAGGTTTTCATTTCTTCTTTCAATCCCGGTTATTCTGGGGGCAGCTTTGCTATTGACGCTTGATTTGCTTGCCCAGGAAATGGTGAACTGGAACGAATTATTCTATGGAATGTTGATTTCAGGTATTGTTGCTTACTTGTGTATTTACGGATTTCTTAAGTTGATAAAACAAATGGGGTTTTTACCTTTTGTTATCTATCGCCTGATACTTGGAGCAGTACTGTTTTTGTTTTTTGTTTAGTGCCTGTTATTTAATAGCAATGGCCGAGGCTAAAAAAGCGTTAGCCTGTTGAACAGGCATCACGCGGTTAGCAGTCAATGTGTCAAAGAAAAAGTTTAAAAGCTGTAAAACATAGCAGCTTGATTGAGGAGAAGTATTAATGGAGATTCATCAAATACAGTCTATAGAACAAGCCTGCACACGACTGGTTAATCAATTTTCAAATTTTAATGATGCCGGAGATTATGTCTCGCTCTGTGATCTGTTTACTCCGGATGCAAGTTTTGCCCGGCCTACGGATCCCGAGAAATTTACCAGTGGGAGAGAGAATATTCTTGCTGCGTTTCAGGGCAGACCCAATGACAGAATCACCCGTCATATCATCAGCAATATAGTCATTGAGGTGGCTGATGATTCGACAGCAAAAGGAATCTGCTATGCCACATTGTTTATGGCGCCGGTAGATGCGGAGAAAGCAAAATTTGGCGTGAAGGCAAATCCGTCTCAATTTATAGGTGAATTTTATATCGACTTTGCTCTGACACCCGATGGCTGGAAAATTTCCCGCCAGACCGGGAAAATAGTATTTACTACCTGAGATTTATACGGCGAAATTCAGCTCTATCTTGATGCCATTGGGATCGTTCAGAAAGAGTTGAACCAGGCCGGCATGGGGTACATCGTTGCGCTCATAGGGGATGCTGTATTTTTCCAGACAGGTAATGGTTTCATCCGGATCAGTACCATTAAAGGCAATGTGATCAAATGCACCGGTACTATCACTACGTGTTGAGACAGGGATGCCCATTTTATTGGAATGCGCTGTATAGGTAAGCCACTCAGCAATATGCAATACAGGTGTGGTATTCAGATAAAGCCAGTAACCAGGAAAACCCAGCTCTGGCCGGAATCCATCTTCAAGTCCGAGTACATCCAGATAAAAATCCCTTGTTGCATCGATATCATCAGTTAGTACCAGATAATGCTCCATCAGATTAAGGGGCATCAGATTCTCCTTCTAAGTATACAAAACCAAACATCTGCCTGTGGTAATCACGTCACTTTAAAAAACCATAACTTGATAGAACTGGCATAACGGGCGCCTGTCCCAATAAATATTCCCTTGTTAAGCCAGTCATATTTACCTTCCGGTGCTTTAAAGCGCGGATTGGTTCTAAAATAATAGGAATTGGGGTCTACGTCCTCTCCGGCCGCCAGACGCTCCATTACCTCCTTTGGACCAAAACGCAGCCCATAATTCTCTATTTGAATGAAAACGCCATCATCAGTTTGTATGGCATAGGTCGCTTCAGCCTGGGTGACACCATCGGGGCGTGTAAATTGCCAGTCAGCAGCGCCCGCAGAAACAAATGTGCCTTGAATGTCAGGTCCGCTAAAAGTGCCATCAAGGATGGGGATCATGCGTCTTGGCCCCTCATAGGTATCACCAAATTGCAGAGGGGCTGCCAGTTTACCTTCAGCACTAAATATAAATTCAAATTTGGGTTCTATCACTGTCGTTGCTCTTGAATCTGCCTGAGGAGAATCAGCTGGAATTATTTTATTTTACAGGCATCCCTGTTGAAGTTTGCTGGTGTTATAGTATCGGCCAATAATAACACGCTCATCAGATGGATTAACTGAAATAATTTGCCAGAAAAGTTTGCGATATTATCTGTTGAACGAAAGAGGGGGCAGGCAATGGTAGAAAAAAATCCCAGGAATGACGGCGAGTACCTCAACTCTCTGGCCCGCGGCCTGGCGGTATTAACGGCTTTTAGCAGAGAAAAACCGGAAATGACCCTGAGTGAACTGTCAGTGCAGACAGGCCTTAATCCTGCCGTGGTACGCCGCTGCCTGAATACCCTGCATCACCTGGGCTACGTTGGGAAAAAAGACAAGTTATTTCTGCTGCGTCCCCATGTTTTTAAATTGGGTACTGCCTATATTGAATCCATGAATCTGGAGGAGGTCGTCAGACCTTCATTGCAAAGAGTAAGAGATAAAACTGATAACAGCGTTGCGCTGGCGGTCTTGTCGGGGCTGGATGCCTTGTTTCTGGCTTATGTCTCTACCAAACAACTGACTCGAATAGTCGCCGGTGTCGGGACCCGGTTTCCTGCCTATGCTACGTCGGCGGGGCGTGTTTTACTGGCTTATGCAGATAAAGAGAAGGTTGAAGAGTATTTTAATGAAGTTACGCTGGAAGCATTGACTGAAAAAACAGTAACGACAAAGAAAGAAATGAAAAGTATTTTGAACAAGGTCAGGAAGAACCGCTATTCTTCAACGGATGGCCAGCTGGATTTCGGCGTGGTGTCTGTTGCTGTGCCAGTTTTTAATGAAGATAACAATATTATTGCCTCCATTTCCTGCTCTACAGCCTCTGCCCGCTGCTCCGAGCAGGAAATGATAGATCAGATAGTGCCGGAATTGCAGGAAGCCGCGAGAGATATTGAATTTGAGTTGCGCAGATGTCCAATGCTGGCTCATTCAATTATGGCGTGAAAACCAGTCGCAAGCTTCAAGTCACAAGAAAAATATCGAGATCATGTTTGCTTCCCGGGATCAGGAAGCAATCATCTTTTTAACTTGTAACTTGTAACTTGTAACTTGTAACTTGTAACTTGTAACGTCGTTAGCTCAGTTCCGCATTAACAATCGCAGCACCTGCAGCTAAAGCCTTCAACTTGGCTCGTGCAGAGGCACGGGGCAGATACTTAAGCCCGCAGTCCGGTGCTGCAATGATTCTTTCCGGCGGTACAAATTCAAGGGCAGCACGTAGACGATCCGCGACTATCTCTGCTGTTTCCGGGGTTTCATCACCCAGGTTCAATACACCGACCATAATAGTTTTGCTGGACAAGGCATTCAAAGCGGCGCCCAGGTCCAGTGTTGGCTGAGCGGCTTCAATAGAAACCTGGTCAACATTGATGTCATTAACCAGTGGCAGGCAGGAATAGCCATCCCCGGATTTATCAGAAACCATGGCGGCATAACCAAAGCATACATGCAGGGCTGTTGTTCCTTTTACGCCTTCCAGCGCCCGATTTACTGCTCTGGCGCCATATTCCTTGGCATCCTCATAGCGGGCCTGCAGGTAAGGCTCATCAAACTGGACGATATCTGCACCAGCTTCAAATAGAGCATGGATTTCCTCATTGAGACATTCGGCATAGGCCATGGCAACTTCTTCCGGCGTTTTGTAATACTCGCTGACGGCAAGTTGAGACAAGGTGAACGGACCGGGGATAGTAATCTTTACGGTTTTATCGGTATGAGCTCTGAGGAATTTGACGTCTTCAACATGCACCGGACTAACCAGTTTAAGCGGGCCAGTAATCAGGGGAACCTTGTTTGGCTTACCGGCTCGGCCTATGAGGGTTTCCACGCGCTCGCGGTCAATTCCTTCTGGGGCATTGGCAAAAGGCGCTGAGTAACTTTCACGTCGCACCTCGCCGTCAGTAACAATATCAATACCTGCTAGTTCCTGGTCATCCAGAATGCTCAATACAGCATCATCCATAGCTTCCTGGCGGTCTTCTTCAGGAATCTTCCACATATCCCCGGTGAGAATACGGGCTGGCAGTCGATTGCGTAGTGCTTCCCTGTCAATCAACCACTCAGGTTGAGCGTAACTGCCCACAAGGGCTGTGCGAATTTTAGTCATTATTAAGTATTCCCCCTAGAGTAAAACAAAGCAGAAGATTATAACCATTAGACTGTGTAAGGTATATCTGTTGAGATGTAATATAATCAAATGGACATTCATAATTGACTGTAACGGGGCCAGCCATTATTCTGGGCGCCGTTTTTTGTTGAGAAAGAAAATCCGACCACAATCAAAGGTGTAAACATGACAGCTGAATATTTTAAGGAAGACGAATGGTGGGTAAGCCCCTATAACGTAATTGATGAAGTGACATCAACATTCGATCTTCCTGAAAAAGTAGAAATCCATGATGCGACTCTGCGTGATGGCGAACAAACGCCTGGCGTTGTCTTCAGCCCGGAAGACAAAATTGCCATAGCAGAAAAAATGTCTGAAGTGGGAGTGGACCGCATCGAAGCAGGTATGCCAGCGGTATCCCCTGATGACTACAAGGCGATCAAGGAGATTTGTTCTCTTGGCCTGAAATCAAAAATTTACACGTTTGCCCGTGCCATGGAAAGTGACATTGATTCTGCCATTGAATGTGGTGCAGATGGTGTCATCATTGAAGTGCCAATTGGTTATCCAAAACTGAAGTATCAGTTTGGCTGGACCTGGGAAGATGTTTACAAGAAGTCAGCCCCGATTATAAAGTATGCCAAGGATAATGGACTCCATACGGTTTTCTTTCCCTATGACACGACTCGAGCTCGTGAGGATGATCTGGAAAATCTATTGAATGCTGTGATGGATAACTGCCCACCGGATTCAGTGGGTGTTGTGGACACTATGGGCTGCGCCTTGCCGGAAGCGATCAAATACCTGGTGAGGAAAGTCAAAAAGATGACTAACCTGCCTGTGGAAATCCATACTCACAATGATTTTGGTATGGGAGTTGCCACTGAACTGGCCGCTGTAGAGGTAGGCGCATCAGTAGTGCATTCCTGTGTGAATGGACTAGGAGAGCGTACCGGTAATGCCGCCATGGAAGAGCTGGTTCTGGCACTGGAAGTGCTTTACGGTATCAAGATGGATTACGACATGAAGAAGTTTCCTGAACTCTTCGAATTGGTCTCCAGAATAAGCAATATTCCTATTGCTGCAAACAAGCCTGTAGGCGGTTCACGTAATTTCACTCGTGAATCCGGTATTGGTGTTGATCTGGTTCTGGAAGAGCCACTGGCCATGTTTGGTACCCATCCGGCCCTTACCGGTCGTCATGGTGACATTGTGCTGGGTAAAAAGAGCGGCAAACGTTCCGTCACCTATAGCCTTGAGCGAATGGGCATCAGTGATTACAGTGATGAAGCAGTAGCTGAAATTCTAGTGCAGGTTAAGGCGCTGGGTATTCAGAAGAAAACCATCATCACAGATGATGAATTTAAAACTATTGTTTCCGGAGTTTTATAAACAACGGACAGGGTGAAAGTTAACAATTTTGCAGCAATAAAAAAGCCGGCTTTATGCCGGCTTTTTTATTTCATTGATATTTTTACTGTAGTTTCTGTATTAATTATCCGCAACCATATTCTCGTGGCCTTCGTTGTCTGGCACAGCATTAAATCTGAATGCCTGGCTGGCAACGATGCCTTTGATCAGTGAAGAGAAACGATAGTCTTCAGCAGCAGCATTTTTCACCAGCGTTCGCACCAGTGGCATATCCTCGGCTTCCACCGGCCTGCCAAGGGCATAGGTCATCAGACGGGTTGTAACAGTCCGGGCAAACATTGCCGGGTCTTCAGTGAGCGACATGCGCAGGTCATCGGGACCATTAACGCCGGCACCACTTGGTAGAACACCGGAGGAATCAATCATATCTCTGGAGAAGCGATCAATTTCACGCCAGTGACCTACAGCATCGAAGTTTTCCAGTGCAAAACCCAGAGGATCCATTACTGCATGACAGGCATTACAGGTCGGATTGGCACGATGCTGTTCCAGTCTTTCGCGCACGGTTGTTGCCGGTTTGCCTGTCTCATTTTCGGGCAGGTCCTCAACATTGGGGGGTGGTACCGGTGGTGGTGTGCCCATAATGTTTTCCAATATCCAGGCGCCTCGCAAAACCGGTGAGGTTCGATTCGGATAGGCAGAGGACATTAAAATACCGCCTTTACCCAATAGTCCCCAGCGCGTTGAATCTTCCAGCTCAACGCGTCTTAAGCGATTTCCCTTAACGTTGTTGATGCCGTAATGCAACGCAAGACGCTCATTAAGAAAACTGAATTTTGCATCCAGCAGGTCAACGACACTGTGGTCATCTCGAATAATCGCGTCGATGAATAGTTCGAGCTCCTGTTTAAAATCAGGCCTGAGATCCCCGGCACCAAAGGCATAGGGATAAACGCCACCATCCGGATTGATCTCATCCAGTTTGGAGAGTCCAAGCCACTGATAGGCAAAATTAGAGGAGAGGGTAAAAGAGCGCGGATCTTCAATCATGCGGTCGATTTGCTGGTTCATTACTGCAGGATCAGAAAGTTTACCGGCGATTGCAAGATCAAGAAGTTCGCGGTCAGGGATACTGCTCCAGAGGAAAAAGGACAAGCGGGTAGCAAGCTCGAGATCGTCTATTTCGTATACCTCACCAGGGGCAAGATTATCCGGTGCGGTCTGTATGCGGTACAGGAAATTGGGGCTGGCAAGTGCCCGGGTCAGCGCTCTTCGAACGCCTTCCTCAAATCCGCCCATGTCAAAACCCTGATTATAAAACGCCAGCAGGGGACCCATTTCCTGTTCTGTCACCGGTCGGCGATAGGCCAGGGTGGCAAACTCAGTAATTATTTGAGTGGCACACTCAGTTTCTTCACTGCTGTTGAGTGGATAGCAGGAGAATATTTTTTCCCTGCTGGGTGTGCTGCTTAGTCCGGACGGATTGAATGGGCCTCGGATTTCTACTGAAGGAATGGATAAGATTCGGTCCTGCAGGGTGCCCGGAATAGGCGGTTCAAGGCGATCATCGGATTCAGCAAAAGTGCGGCGAATAAACGTCACTCCGACTTTATGTGGCCCGGCGGTGGTAGAGAAACGAATGTTCTTGGTGCGACCATTGATGTCATCCATTGGCGCGGCCTGATCCAGGTCCAGGGCTATGCGGTCTTTATCACCCCCCAGAACAGTCTGGTAAACCTTTTCACCATCGACGGTCACAATCATGGTGTTTTCAAATTCGATATTAAACATCCAAGCGTAAAGGTTGAAGTCGCCGACATTGACGGCATATTCGCCATCAGCCGGGAACCAGTGATCAACCAACATGCCGCCTCGGGTACCTAGTGGTAGTCCGGCAATATGTTGCTGTTGAGAACCTCCGCCCTGCATACGAATGGGCAGCTCTTCTTCCGGGAAATAGGTGGTAGAGCCGGTTGCTGGCGTTTTGTCGCCAATGGCCTGCTCCATCACCGAGCGTGCAGCCAGAACATATTGATTAATAAATGCCGGTGTTACATCCAGTGCCTCTGCAATATTATCGAAACCATCGAGAGAGCTGTCTTCAGGCAGAATGTCAGCAGGTTTAATTCCCAGCCCGGTGAGATCCCTGATGGCATTGGCATACTCTTTTCTGTTCAGTCGATGAATGGCATGACTGTGATAAACCGGATCTTTTTCAGCTGCCTCATCAAGGTAGGCTTCGAGCCAGTTAACGAAGCTTATTCGTGCTTCTTCACCGGGTTTTTCCTGACCAGGGGGGGGCATCATCCTGCCTCTGAGTTTCTGGATGGCTTTTTCCCAAACATGGGCATTTTCCGGGACTTCATCCACAAACATGGTGGTGAAATCTAGACCGCCTGAATAATCCTCAAAATTATGGCACTCGGTGCAATAGGTATTAATGAAATCCCATTGGGATTCTGCACTGGCAATGGCGTCATAAGCCTCAGTCTGAGCCATAACAGGGGTAGCTGTTGACAGTGCCAGAAGCGAAGAAAATGTTAGCGAGAGAGCCGACAATCGCATTTTCAGTGGTAAAAGTATGGAAATAGTCATCATATGCCTAATGTATCGTGTGAGTTGGGAAATAATCATTATAAACGGTGAAACAGGCTTATAAGCGCCTGATATTGTAATGCCGCTGGCAATTGCCAGCAAACAGATCCCTCTTTAATTCCCGACCAGGTTTTAAACAAGGCCGGGATTATAGATTCAGCCCAGTTTGGCTGCAATTTTTGCCACATGTTCTCCCTGGAAACGGGCAATCTCCAGTTCGTCATCAGAGGGCATTCGGCTGCCATCCCCCCCGGTGATAGTGGTAGCGCCATAGGGAGAGCCCCCGCTAATGCCTTCCATGCTGGTCAATTGAGGAATGGAGTAGGGTACCCCTACCACCACCATACCGTGGTGAAGCAGTGTGGTATGGAAGGAGGTGATGGTCGTTTCCTGGCCACCATGCTGGGATGCGGTTGATGTAAAGACGCTGCCTACCTTGCCGATCAATTTACCTTCAAACCAGAGACCGCCGGTCTGATCGAGAAAATTTCGCATTTGTGCAGTCATGTTACCAAAACGCGTGGGCGTGCCGAAAATAATGGCATCGTAGTCTGCGAGCTCTTCCGGACTGGCTATTTCAGCGTCCTGATCGAGTTTAACACCGGCATTCCTGGCGGCTTCCTCAGGCATAAGTTCCGGAACGCGCTTGATGGTTACCTCGGTATCGGGAACTTTTGCTGCACCTTCTGCGATAGCCTTTGCCATCACTTCAATGTGGCCATACATACTGTAATAAAGTACAAGAACTTTGTTCATTTTTAACTCCATGTGCATGATCACAGCATCATAAATGCTTTGTCGCTATATTTCATGTATTTATGTTCTTACGCAGCAAAGTCCGGCTTTGTTTAAAAATTTTTTCCCATTATAATTCGCGGCCACAGTTTCCGGCATCTTGCCTGTCTCAGTAGTTTTCTTCCTTGCAACAGTCATTCGCTATCACCGAGCCAGTATCACCATCATGGATATCAAACCTGTTTTATACCTGCTTCCGGGACTGCTATGTGACAAAGATGCCTGGCATTGCCAGCAGGCAGCCCTGTCTGACAGGATTGACGTTCGTATCCCGGATTTCAGAGGCATCGATTCCCTAAAAAAAATGGCTGAGATGGTGTTACAAGAGGCCCCCGAGCGATTTTCTGTAGCGGGCCATTCAATGGGTGGTCGCGTGGGCCTTGAGCTGATTCATATGGCGCCGGAAAGAATCAATAAGCTGATTTTGCTGAGTGTGGGGGCTCACCCGGTCAATGACGAAGAATGCGAACAGCGCAGCAGTCTGGTAGAAGAGGCCGCCAGTATTGGTATGTACAAGTATGCCGCAAGCTGGGCGGATCTTATGCTTGCTTATCAGGAGTCGGCAAACAGCATCACCCGGCAGTGTATTGAAGGCATGGCTAGGCGCCAGAGTCTTGATGATTTTATCGCTCACATTACCGCCGGGCTTGGACGCAGTGACCAAAGTCTCTATTTGCCACATATATCCATTCCGGTTTTACTGATTGTCGGGGAAAAGGATACATGGAGCCCGGTTAGCCAGCATGAAGCGATAAAGCAAAAAATTCCTGAGGCGCAATTAGCAATCGTACCTGATGCTGGCCATATGGTAATGCTCGATCAGCCAGAACCAGTAAATCGCTTATTGGAGGGCTGGATTTTCAAATAGATGGAAAGTCAGATTTAGGCAAGGAATATCAAACTATACCTGTAAAGCAATATTCTGCATCTTTGCAAATCGATTGAAAGATGCATTGGGACGCTGTTTAGTTCAAAGTGAATGATTTCGAATTTCAAAAAATAAATAAATAACGACATGCCTTAGGCTTATTACTCACAAGCAAGAAAAAAGGAAATTCTATGTTTAATGGAAAAAAAATACTTTCACTGGCGATTACTGCGGCCACGCTATCAACGATTAATCTAGCGTTGGCTCAGTCCAATACGTCTGAAAATATTGGTATTGAGGAAATTGTCGTTACTTCAAGAAAAAGGGAAGAGTCATATGCTGACGTTCCTGTATCAGTAACTGTATTTACTGAAACCGAAGTTGAGTCTGCCGGTATTGAAACGCCCGCGGATTTCATTGCTCTGACGCCTAATGTGACTCTGGTGCAAGTACAAAATGCTGGCAACTCATTTGTAACAGCCCGAGGCATATCTCAAAACCGCAATACCGAAATGTCTGTGGCAGTTCTCATGGATGGAGTGTTGATGGTCAATCCGGCTCAGTTTAACCAGGAGTTGTTCGATATTCAGCAGATCGAAGTCTTGAAAGGGCCACAAGGAGCTCTTTACGGACGTAATGCTATTGGTGGGGCCATCACCGTTACCACAAGAGAACCTTCAGATTTTCTTGAAGGAGCTGTCAGGGCAGGTTATGACTCTGGTGAAGGTTATCGCGCCCAGGCAATGCTTAGTGGACCGATTGGGGAATCAGACACATTAAAATTTAGGGCAGCAATATCACGAAAGGATGTAGAAGGGTATCTTGATAACGTATATCTGAATGAAAAAGCAGATCCCTATAAAGACACATCAGCACGCTTAAGGTTTATTTGGGACCCCAGCGATACATTCAGAGCAGATCTTAGATTTTATCAGTCAAAGTTGGAAACCCAGGCTTTTTATTACAATATTCGCGAGTCCGCAGCTGCACCTTTTCCGGGGGCACCATCGGCATTTGGGCGTGATAACGGCTATCCTAACTCAGTAAATGACACCAGTCTCCCTATCAGAGTGAATAATCCCGGCGTTAATGAAAGGGACTTATCAAATGTCTCCCTAAAAATGGATTGGGAGTTGGGCAACGGTACCCTAACTGCTATTACTTCTTTCGATTCCCTTGAGGAATTATCTACCGGTGATGCCTGGGACTTTTTACCAACTGATGAAGCAGTTGTGCCAACATTTTTTGGATTTCCAGATCAGAATCAGAGCCAATATCTGGAAGTGGAATCTATTAGCCAGGAAATTCGCTTTACCTCACCTTCCGAGGAAAGGTTTCGCTGGATTGTTGGTGCCTATGCGGTTCAAACGGACCGTTTTATTTCTACCGGTAATATGGTGGATACGGGAAATGGAGTATTCCCTGTGTTTAAACAACCACGAGGTAATTTCCCCTTCGATTTTGCCACCAATAGTCTAAACCCTCAGGTCACCTACCTTGCTGACTCCCAGGACAATTCTGCCTGGGCAGTTTTTGGTGAAGTGGCTTATGACTTTTCAGATGCTACTGAGCTTGCATTTTCCCTGCGCTATGATGACGACGACAGAGAAAATACTACGCTTACACCGACAGCATTTTTGCCTAACGTGGCGGGCTTTCCGCAAGGGTTTACAGGTGAAGTCAGGAATAACAGTTGGGATGAATGGCAGCCCAAATTTACAATACGCCATAAACCTTCGGATACATTGAGTTATTACGCCTCGTTAAGCCGCGGCTTCCGCAGTGGAGGATTTAACCAGACTGGTGTTGGCGCTGTGGCATTTGCCAATGGCTTTCTGGGAGTAGGGGACACCTTCGATGCAGAAGTGGTAGATACAATTGAAGCGGGTGTTAAAGGACAATTTCTGGACGGAAGGGTAAGAACCAACTTCAGTGTTTTTAAATCTGAAGCTGAAGGAACCTACTTTTTCATTTTTCTTGCAGCCAATTCAACCCAGAATCTGGGCAATTTGAATGAAGTGGAATATCAGGGTTTTGAGTTTGATCTGGCGGGCAAGCTGAATGACTATGTCAATGTCAACTTTGGGCTGGGCTATGTTGATAGTGAAATCACATCGTCACAAAATGTGAATGATATTGGTGACAAAGCGCCAAATGTGTCTGAATATACTCTTAATGCAGGTTTGGACTATCACCGACCAATTACGTCATTTGGACAAGGCCTGGAGGCCTTTTTCCGTGTTGATTATCAGATAATTGGTGACACGGCCTTTTTCGACAATAACCAAATTGGCACCAATGATCGGGACGCCGTTCAACTTGTGGACTTCAGAGTTGGCGTAGAATTGCCGGACGACTGGGCTGTGACTGCCTGGGGTAAAAATGCTCTCGATGAAGAGTACAACACTGAGTATTCAACCGGAGGCTTTGTCTTTAAGGCATTGCCCGCCAGATATGGTCTGGATTTTGTGAAACGGTTTTAAATAACATAATATTGCTATCCGATTTTTTAACGAACAGAATTAATCGAGGAATTTTTCATGAATGCACAAAGCAAGTTGCCTTCGCGTCTCCACCACAATGCCTATGTGGTTAAAGATCTTGAGAGAACTCGTCAGTTTTACGAGGATTTACTTGGTTTACCATTAACTGCGACCTGGTGCGAAAAAACCGAATTATTTGGTAAGGAAAGGGTGTATTGCCATTGTTTTTTCAGTATTGCAGATGAGAGTGCTTTGGCCTTTTTCCAGTTTGCCACCGAGGAAGATGCTGCCGAGTTTGGTCCGGACTTACCTCTTTCGGGTTTTCGTCATATTGCGTTGAAAGTGGAGCAGGATCTTCAGGATGAAATGGTTCAACGTGTTAAAGATTCAGATTATCCGGAAGACAAATTTTATTTTCTCGAGCATGGCTACTGCCACTCCCTCTACATAATCGACCCGGATGGTTTGATCGTTGAATTCTGTACGGATCATCCCGATGTAGAGAAGATTAATGCCGAGGTTCTGCCCAAGGCCCATAGCGAACTTAAACGCTGGCTGGCAGGCGATCATACGCCTAATAATGAGGGTTATCACCGGGAACAGCCGGTTTAGCCACGAGACGGCACTCATTGCAAGATAGCAGGACATCAGGCCCGGAAAGGAATTAACCAATCCGGGCTTTTTTTATTGAAAAAGGCGTATAAATCAACTGCTCTGAAATTATGTAAAGATTAAGCAAAACACTATTTTTGGCTAAAAAATGTGATAAGGTTGCCAGCAGGCAAAGCAGTAAGAGATGCTTTATTGAATTAAAAAATAATAAACAGAGCTATGACAGATTTACCCAATATCAAATCTGCTAATCATTTTTAAAATACCAGTTGGAGTTTCATTCAATGTACAAAGGATTAATCAAAGGATTATCTGTAATTATTGGCGTGGTTTTCTTGTCCTTCGGGGCGCTCGCACAGGAAGGTCATCCCCTGAAAGGGTCCTGGATCGGTGAGTGGTCTGGAAATACAACCCATGGTGATTTTGTTCTGATTGTAATGGACTGGAATGGGGAAGAAGTGACAGGGATGATTAATCCCGGTACTGACAATATGGAAATCGAAAGTGTTGAACTGGATCCAACAGACTGGTCCGTAGTCATTAGCGCTGATGGCTACACTATCGACGCTATGATTGAAAATCTGGAGCTACCTTCAAGAGCCCTTTCCGGCAGCTGGAGAAGCAGTAACGGCAGGGGCGACTTTGAGATTGTCAGGCAATAAACCGGATAATCCCGATCATAAAAGTAGCAATAAACACTGTTGCAGATGGATTCAAGATGAAAAGACTTAGTGGAATAAAAATTATCGGCACGGCTATAGGCATTATGATTACGTCGCTTGCCAGTGCTCACCATCCAATCCATGGAAAATTTGATCCTGCGGAAGCGATGCAGTTGTCAGGCATTGTTACCAAGGTTGACTGGCGCAGTCCCCATGTTCATATCTTTCTGAACGTGACGAACAACAATCAGCCTGTTAACTGGGCTATAGAACTGGAAAATCCCAGTATTCTGGTAGATAACGGCTGGAAAGAAGACTCATTGGAACCTGGTGCTGCAATTATTGTGGCAGGCATGAGGGCAAGAGATGGTAGCAGACAAATTTGGGGAGACTCAGTAACGCTGTCAGATAGTGGGCGTCAGGTTTACAGCGTTTCTTCCAAAGCACCGGCGAAGCCGTTAACAGGCAGGCCCGTTCCGCGCTGGCCGAGTGACAATAAACCAGCGCTTGGTGCTGGTCCCGGGGGTATTGGTGGCATCTGGAGCTATCCCAGCGAAAAGGCACTGGTCGAAGACGGTGTCAACATTTCAATGAATGAATACGGCCTGTTGGACAATATTGATGACGCTGCCCGTGTTGCACCGATGCAGGACTGGGCGCTGGCACGTTATGTACACAGGCAGCAGCGTCAGTTACAGGATGATCCTACTTACCTGAACTGCAAGCCACCGGGTGGGCCAAGACAGTATCAATCTGATCTTGGTCTGCAGCTTATTGAAGATAAAAAGAATGAGCGCATCTTTGTTCTGCTTGGCAGCGGCAATAGAAATTATCGCCTCATCTATCTTGATGGCAGGGATCCTTCCGGTCAGGTAGGGGGAGATGATGACAATCCTTTATATTACGGACGCTCTACAGGTAACTGGGAAGGGGATACGCTGGTTGTTAATACCACAGGCTTTAATGAAGACTTCTGGTTTACCAACGGTGGTTTACCGCATACCAATCGACTTTCAATGGTAGAAAAATTCACCCGCACTGATTTCGATACCTTGCATTATGAAGTCACTATCGACGATCCCGGCGCCTATACCAGGCCCTGGACTGCCAGCTGGGAGTTAAGTTGGCTAGGCGGGAAAGAACTCCCATTTTCTTTATGTCAGCATAACAGGCAATAACCGAGGAAACTGTAATGAAACATCTGATAAATATTGTACTTGCTACGACACTATTATTTGCCGGCAATCTGTTTGCTCACCACTCTTTTGTGGCCGAGTTTGATTCCAATAAACCAATTGTGCTGCAAGGGATTGTAACCAAGGTTGAATGGACTAATCCCCATGTCTGGATCTATTTGAATGTAAAAAATGAAGAGACCGGAGAAGTAGTTAACTGGGGTGCAGAGCTGGGCCCTCCCCATGGTCTGCAGCGTCGTGGATGGCGTCGTAATACCCTGAGCATTGGTACCCAGATTACTGTGAATGGTTTTCTGGCCAGAAATGGCAGCTCCCGTGTTAACGCGCGTAATGTCACCCTGACGGGTACCGGTGGCGCTCCAGGCCAGACTCTCGATGCAGAATCCAGTATTGGTAGTGGCCAACAGAATTAATCTGTTATTAATAATCAAGTGAGGCTTAACCGTGCTTTACAACAATTTTAAACGCACTATTTCTCTGGGCAATCTGTTTTCCTTGCTGGCCCTGAGCTGGAGCTTATCGCTGTCTGCTCAGCCGGGCAGGGATAGCGAGGAAGAATTTGGGCCTGCGCCAAGAAATGCCCAGGGCAGGGTAATTCTCGGTAGTGCAAGCCTGGAGCAGAAAGGTGTGTGGACACCCATGTTCAGCATTTTTGACCCTATCGCACCGGTAGAGGTAGTTCCGTTTAAACCATGGGCACAGGCCTTGTATGACGACCGTCAGCGCCATGAGTTGGAACCACATGCACGTTGCAAGGCTTCGGGGCTGTCCAGGCAATTTCTTACGCCGTATGGTGTTGAGTTTGTTGAGATTCCTGAATTGAACCGCTTGTTTATTTTTGATATTGGCGGGCCTCACACATACCGCACGGTATTTATGGATGGCCGTTCGCACCCCACCGATATCGAGCCTAGCAACTACGGGCATTCAGTTGGATGGTGGGAAGGGGACACGCTGGTGATTGATAGTGTTGGCTTTAATGAAGACTTCTGGTTCGGACGACGCGGCCTGCCCCATACGGAGCAACTTCATACCATCGAGCACTTTACGCGATATAACTCTGATCGTATCGATTACAAGATTACTATTGATGATCCTGGCGCATATACAGCTCCCTATACAGGAGGCTTTAATCTGCGCTGGTCAGATGGTACCGAACTGTTCGAATATATTTGTCAGCAGGCTAATTATGCTCATGAGTTGATGGTGGGTCAGGAGTCTGACGCCGTAGACAGAAGTAGTACTATTGCTCCTTAATGTTTTATTAGCGCGAGGATTTATGAGTTAGGGCTGTTTACAAACTACGACAAAAATTCTGTCAACTGAGTAATAATCAGATAAGAAAACGGGGCTTTTGAGCCCCGTTTTTTTGCTTAACTTTTTAACTTTGCAGTAATTGCTTAACTTCTGCCGAACAGACTACTGAATTATTCTGTTCGTAGCGCTCATGATTATGGCCAAGAGTGTTTTTGTCGTAAATGTAATTAACCATCATGCCTACGCTTTGTGTCATGCCATTTTTTGACTCATCTGCAAGCCAGTTAATTTTTCCCAATGTTGCTCCGTTGCCGAGATGGAAACGGGCTACCGGGCAAGCCGGTTTATCCCTGCTTTTTACTTTTAGCAGGTAGTAAGCACACAGGGATAGCAGGGTGTCCTTAAGTTCCTGGTCCTGCATTTTGTCAGTCGTAGGCTTGATGAGAAGCCCCCTGATCTGTTCCTTTTTATTCTTGTCCAGGAACTGAAGCTCAAGATCTTGTGTATCGCTCTTTAACCAGGCCGCAAATTTGGGTATAGGTGAGAGAGTCGAATAGGTTTTGATGCTTGAAATTTCACGTTCCAGCTGTTCAACAACCTGTTTGATAAGCAGATTGCCAAATGACACCCCCCTTAGTCCCTCCAGACAATTATTAATGGAATAAAAAATTGCCGTGTTATAACTGCTAACGCTGGAACTATTTACCTCTTCTTCTAATAGTTCCAAAACATTACTACTGATTTCATTGGTCAGCGCCACTTCGACAAAAATCAAAGGTTCATAGGGCATAACAGGATGGAAAAACCCAAAGCACCGGCGGTCTTCCTGAAGACGCCTGCGTAAATCTGGCCAGCCCTTAATTTCATGCACGGATTCGTATTCAATAAGTTTTTCCAGAACTACTGCCGGGGTTTCCCAGTCAATTCGCCGGATATCCAGAAAGCCACGATTAAACCAGGCTCTGAATAAATACAGCAAATCATTATCTACAGCACTGAATCCGGGGTTATCCCGTAATGTGCCTAAAATGTCTTCGCGCATGGCTATCAGGGATTGTGTGCCCATGCTTGCCATATTTAAGGCCCGGAACAATTCCAGTCTGGGTGATTCACTGGCTTTATGTATTGCCTGGATAGAGTCCTGTGACGGGTGTTCCTGGAATTTATTTATTGCGCTTTGAACTTTATCCGGATCTGCGGCAAGACCATGTTCGAGAAACTGGAAAAACTCAATTTTTTCATCGCCATTAAAGTGGCTGTAGGCAGACAGGATTTCTTCTGCCAGAGCAATCGAGGAAGCTTCTCCCTTGAGGTCAAGCAGGGTTTTACATAAATTGCCAATTTGTTCGGTTTTTGGAATATTGTTCTTTGAATACAGGTTGCCCAAAGATTCCAGGCCAAGGCCCGAAAGTCGTTTGACCAGATTTTTTATGGATACTGCTTTCATAGTCATGCTACTTGGAAGATCAAAAAGGGAGTGTTAATGCGTAACTGTCAAAGGGACAAGCCAGAAATATCTATTACACTTGGTACTGTTTATACCACGAAATTTTTGCAACGGCTATAAAGCAGATAGGTAAGAAATTTTAGCGTTTGATTCCAGTTTTGTTAATCTTTGTAAAAGGAATAAGATAGCCATCTGAATTAGTTTTCCACAAAAACACTAAGGAAGGATCGTTTTGAATTATGTTGTTGCACCTTCAGTGAGCCCGGTAATTCCCGTATCTGGTAGTGAGCAGATGTTCCCTGTACACAGGATTTATTGCGTTGGAAAAAACTATGCCGCTCATGTCAGGGAAATGGGTTCAGATCCGCAACGTGATCCTCCCTGCTTCTTTATGAAACCGGCAGATGCAGCCACAACGTCGGTACGGATCCCTTATCCGCCAGGGACAAAAAATTACCATTACGAAACAGAACTGGTGCTGGCTATCGGTAAAGAGGGCAGAAATATTTCTACAGAGAATGCGGCCGATTATATTTATGGTTATGCCATCGGCTTTGATATGACACGCAGGGATTTGCAGACAGCCTCCGGTGGACTGGGTCATCCCTGGGATACAGGCAAAGGCTTTGATCATTCCGCCCCAGTCTCTTCTATTTATCCTGCCAGTGTTGCAGGCAATATGGAAAATGGTCGTATCACCTTAAGCGTAAATGGCGAATTGAAACAGGATGCCGATTTAAGCCAGTTAATATGGAAGAGCAATGAAATCATTGCCCAATTGTCGAGGCTGTACCTGCTTAAACCAGGCGACCTCATTTTTACCGGAACACCGGCAGGTGTTGGCGCGGTCTTGCCGGGGGATAAACTGCTGGCAACTATTGAAAAGCTGGGTGAACTCAGTATTGAAATCACTGAGCCCGAGTAAAAAAGCATATCTTTTCATTGTCTGACTGCGTGCCAGCCAGCACGAAGATCATTCATATGTTCAAAGCCAGCATTGAATTGATGTCAGCGCGTGTCCTTTTTGCTACCTTAGTGTTTTCCAATTATTAACGGCACCCCAGGCAATACCTTATATGCACGCTCGCACCCATTCCTTCCGTACACTTCTGGACCGTCGTTTCATCGTTACCTATCTGGTAGGTATTTCCAGTGGTTTTCCCTGGGTGCTGCATGGTTCTGTTCTTACCCTGTGGATGCAGAGTGAAGGTTTGAGTCGCTCTGCTATCGGATATATCGGTGCCATTACCGCAATCTATGCCTTTAACTGGGCCTGGGCTCCAATAATAGACCGTTTGCGTCTGCCTGTTCTGTATAAACTTTTTGGTCAGCGGCGTTCCTGGATTCTGTTTTGTCAGGGGCTGATCATTGTCATGCTCTGGTTAATTAGTACTGCGGATCCGCTTAATAACCTGTTTATGATGGGCGTTTTTGCGCTGGGTATAGCCGTAGTTTCAGCCAGTCAGGATGTCTCTATTGATGCTTACCGGGTAATGCTGTTCCGGCGTGAAGAAATGGATGAAAAAATTCCCTATGCTTCCGCTATAGCCACTGCTGGCTGGTATTCAGGATACGCCTTTATAGGCGGTACCCTGGCTTTGTGGTTGGGGGGCGAAACCATGGGCCTTGAGTGGCACCAGGTATATCAGGCATTGACAGGGTTTGTGTTGCTGTTGATGCTGGCAGTAATATTGTCCCCGGAACCTCTCGAACAGGAAGCAAAAGAAAAGCAATACGACAGCGATGGAGTAGAAAAGGGGCCGGGTACCTGGTTGCAGGAAACAGTGCTTATTCCGTTTACTGAATTTTTTCAGCGCTGTGGTTTTAAACTGGCACTGGGCATTCTTATGTTCCTCTTTTCTTTCAGGCTGGGTGAAGCAATGCTCGGTCGTATGTCGCTGGTGTTTTATGTAGAGCTTGGCTTTTCCACGGAAGAAATTGCCCTGTATTCAAAATTTCTTGGTGGTTTTGCCACCATTGTTTTTTCACTGATAGGCGCCTTTATTAATACCCGGTTCGGTATAGTGCGAGGTATGCTTGTAGGTGGTATTGCGATGGCCTCTTCAAACCTGCTTTACGCCCTGATGGCCAAAGTGGGGCCAGAACCCTTGCTATTTGTAGTTACCTTGTTGGTGGATAATTTCACTCAGGCCTTTGCTACTGTCTGCGCTGTTTCCTTTATTTCCTATTTTGCTTCCCGTACTTATACCGGGACTCAATTCGCCCTGATGACCTCGATTTCCAATTTTGGACGAACCTCTTTAGCAGCAAGTAGCGGAGCCATCGTTGATGGACTGTCTGGTAACTGGAGCCTTTTCTTCATTATGACCACCGTAATGGTTATTCCAGCGCTGCTGATATTAGTGTGGGTGGGTAAAATGTTGAAAAATTACAATGGTGCCGGAAGTACTGAAATTGCTGCCAGTGCGGAATAGTAGCAGGGCAGTCACGGCAGGTTTTAATACTGCCTCTCCGTTTTGTAGTTAAAACAACTAAATAAAGTTAAATGCTCAAGTGACCCTGTTTTATCCAGAGCAGGGAATTCGCCTGGATAAGGGGGGCGTGCTG
>Ga0255763_1001814_pt1 | contig 21436 bp, 17 predicted proteins | sample 041ome_2_FD_179963 | JGI IMG/M metagenome (GOLD analysis project Ga0255763, IMG submission 179963) | Coastal salt marsh microbial communities from the Groves Creek Marsh, Skidaway Island, Georgia - 041406US metaG (version 2) | ecosystem: Environmental > Aquatic > Marine > Intertidal zone > Salt...
AACCGGCGAGGAGTACAGCGCCACGTACGAGGGTTAGGTGAAGGCGTGAAGCGGCAGGACAAGGCGGACCGCATTGCCGAACAATTGCAAGCGTTTTATCCTGTCATTCCCATTCCTTTGGACCACACCAACCCGTTCGAACTGCTCGTCGCCGTCTTGATGAGCGCTCAAACCACCGATCTGAAGGTCAACGAAGTCACGCCTGCGCTCTTTGCGAAGGCCAGTACAGCCGCTGAAATGGCCAAACTGGACGTTGAAACCATTCTTTCGGACATCCGCCAGGTCGGCCTCGCCCCAACGAAAGCCAAGAACATCAAACGCCTGTCGGAGATGCTCGTTGAACGGCACGGTGGCGAAGTGCCAGCGTCCTTCGAAGCCCTCGAAGCATTGCCGGGCGTGGGTCACAAAACGGCCTCGGTCGTGATGTCCCAAGCCTTCGGTGTTCCCGCTTTTCCCGTTGACACGCACATCCACCGCCTTGCCGCCCGATGGGGTCTTTCCAACGGAACCACGGTGGAGAAAACCGAGCACGACCTCAAAGCCGTGTTTCCTCGTGAAAAATGGAACGACCTTCACTTGCAGATCATCTTCTTCGGCAGGGAGTATTGCCCTGCCCGCTTCCACGACCTTACGCAATGCCCCATCTGTTCGTGGGCGGCCACCAAGAAGCGCATTCAGGAAGAGATGAAACGTTGAGGCTCAAAACAGCGAGAAGCTGCGCCCCACGATGCTCGTGATGAGCACGACGGCACCAAGGAGGAGCGTGATTCGCATGGCGACGTGCTGACCCATTTCTTCCTGTGCTTCTCGAACAAAGGCGTAGGCCAGCAAGGTCAAGGAGCCGGTTTGGAGAACGGCCGCTAATGCACCGAACACGGAGATTTGTGTGGCGTAACCGTCCACATCATCGTCGTACTGTTCGGCTTCCTTTTCGTCAGTGAGGTCGTAATCTGAAATGTCTGGTGCTGAGGAAGCCAAGGGCAACTGCGCAAAGGCTGAGGCGATCACGAGAAGGGCCAACCCGACCATCAGCCACTTGGAAAACGAGTACATGTTGGCTTTCCCCATCGCACCTGCTGGAGGTTGGTACGGTGAGGCTGCGGGGGCTGCTGGCGGAGGCAAGGGGGCTTGCATGGCGTAAAATTGCAACAATCGGAGTATAATATTGCCGTAGATTACACGCTGAAGATGCTGCTTGCCCCCTCGAGCAAGACGGCGGTCACGAACGAAGCGACGCCTGCAATCCAAGTCAGCTGAATCATCTGGCCGATGGCGCTTGTTCGTGTGCCGCCGCGAAGACGAGTTGCGATGGAAGAAACCGCCACGACTTGCGTCAGGATGAGGAGGGAGATGATGATTTTGAGCATCCGAATGTTTTCGCCAACTGTGGAGGCATCTTCCATGACGGGGAGCGCAACACCCCCGCCGTAATCAGCCAGTGCTCCGACATCGGTTTCCGTAAGTCCGCTCGCAACGCCTGCGATGGCCTCGCCGAGTTGGAGGACAATCGCCGTGGTGACATTCAATGAAGCGACGCTTGAGATGAGGAGCCCCAGAGCGACCCCCCACATCGTGTTGGCCGAAAGGGAACGTCGATTTCGAAGCGACAGAAGGTTGCCCACGGAACGCGAGACCATTTCAGCGGTTTCAGCCGGTTTCCCCGAGGATTGGGAGCCCTCGATGTAGATGCGGGTGTATCTTGAAATCACAGCAGAATTGGTGTCGGCCGTGAAATAATCCCAAGCGCGGTCGGAATCAATTCGAGTGGAGAGACGCTTTTCCAACCGGTCAATCGAATTGTCGAGCATACCAAAATCAATACCACGTAGTGCTTTAATGGTGGCTGAGGGTTCAGCAGAGCGCGCTTGAGCGGTACCACCGAGTGCTCGGATAAAGTCAGGATAGGTTTCATCGCGGCGTTGAATTTGGTTCTCTTCGCGCCGCACCAGAGCTGCAGGAATCAAGAGAGGGGAGAACGGGACGGCCATGAACAGCAGACCGTACTTATCCCACTGAGAGGTTAAATCCTCCCAAACCCAGATCAGCGTCAGCAAGGAGAGAATCAACAAAGCCAACGTGACCACGCTGGACATGATCAAAGAACGCAGGAAATTGATTCGAAACGGGGTATCAAGCTCGTCTCGTGCAAAAGTCTGATCTTTCGGTATCGTCGCCCGAAAAGCAAAGACGGCCCCGACTTGGATGAACAAAAACATCAACGAGGCCAAGAGCAAGAAACGCAAACGGCTGGCCACCTCGATGGGCGTATCGTCGACCCCGCCGACCTCAAAGAGGATGAGGTGAATACCGGCGATCACCAAACCGAACAGACCTGCCGTGACAAGGGAGACATAGATCTCCTTGAGCATGTCCACCGATTCAAGCCGAGTATCGTAGAGGGTGTTGTATTGCTCCGCGATGGTTTCCTGCTCGGAACGCATGAAATCATCAATGGGTTGGCCGGCTTCGATCGAAAACGCCATTCGGTCGAGAAAATCCGACCACAACGGACTCGGGCTTTGATGAGCAACAATTCGGGCGGCTTCGGGGAGGGAGGTGTGCCATTTGTCCACCAGCGTTTCAATACGTTGGACTTCCGAAGCCAATTCACCGTAATCGCGCATTTGTTTCAAAATATCAAAGATGGATTGAGCGCCGACTTCACCGATGGACAGAATCCCCATACGCGTAATGAACATGTGCATTTCCGCCTCGATGAGCGTCGCTGAACGCTGCACTTCAAGCACCGGAAAAGCAACCGCAGCGACCGCAGCCATCAACGTCAACAACATCACGAAGAGGACACCGGTGATGCCCGAAAACAAGGCCCCTTCAGCCAGACCGCCGGTCAAGAAAACGAGAAAAATTCCAAGAAAAAAGGTCACGCCAACGACGGGGGCTACATACAGCGCAAGGAAGCGAGAGACCGGCATTTCGAGGCGACGAATGGCCAGCTGCCAGATGGGCATTCGCTCCATGACCCATCATCCTCACTTGTGATTGACCCCAACCCAGGTGCCGATGGCTCGGTCAAAATGCTCCCACCCGTTGGAGTAGTACAGGCCCAGCAGGTCAAACACGTCGTCGTAATGGGTGAGGTCGCGGTCGGCCATGCGCTGGATGGCATCGGCTCTTCGCAACATTTCATCGTAGATGTCCCGCTTGTTGGCGAATCCAGCCATAGCAGCAATTTTGTTTTCCAAGAGGTGGGATTGGAACATACCTCGGAAGTAATGCTTGTCTTTGACAGGATCCCATTCAAACATGCCACGGGTGAGCACACCGTCGCTGTGTTTGTTGTACCCGATGACCTCGTCAATCCCCGTGACACGGCGAGCAATCCCGCCACCAGGGGCTTCCACCACTTCTTGGAAGATGGCGAAGTTCAGGTTGTCAAAAAATCGAATCGGGACGTTGATGGGGTCACCGGTAAATCGCTGAATCATCTTCACGATGGAGGATGCGTGGAAGGTGGCGATGACCGGGTGACCTGTTTGCATGGCCTGGAAGGCCGTCGCACCTTCAACACCTCGAATCTCACCGATGATGATGTAGCGCGGTCGGCTTCGCAGAGCGGCCTTGAGCAGGTCAAACATCTCCACCCGGGAATCTTCGTTCTTGGCGTCACGGGTCACGAGTCGCTGCCATATTTTGTGCCGCACCTTGACCTCAGGCGTGTCTTCGGCGGAGTAGATCTTGACGTTGTGGTCAATGAAGGGGAGAATGGCATTGAGGGTGGTGGTTTTTCCTGAAGCGGTTTCCCCCGAAACCAAGACGGACATGCCATACTCGAGGCAGATCCAAATGTAGGCCGCTTGTTGAGCCGACATGGTGCCCCATTTGATGAGTTGAACCACCGAAATGGTCTCCTCAGCGAACTTTCGGATGGTGAACGACGGGCCGAGCATCGAGACGTCGTCGGAGAAAATGATGTTAATACGGGAACCGTCAAGCAGCACCCCGTCAATGATGGGTTTGTTGTCCGACACGGGTCGGCCGATACGTTCCGACATGGCCCGGAGGTAGCGTGAGAGCAACTCTCGTTCACGGAAACGGATGTTCGAGGTGACCATGCCGAACACCTTGTGGTCCATGTGAATGTGCTTGAGACCGACCGAGTGAATGTCTTCGAGCATCTCGTCGGAGAGCAGCGGTTCAAGAGGGCCGTTTCGAATCAAATCCCGAATCACCACATAGGTGAGCCGCTGCCGTTGTTCTTGGGTTACGGTAATCCGTTTATCGTCCATGCCGACCAATTCCCACAAACGACCTTGACGACGAACGATGTTGTTCGCTTCAGTGTTGAGGATGGTGTATCGGTCGATCATTTGCTCGAGGATGTTCTCGAACTCGGCATCGGTGGTGAACGACGGCGCCGTGGGCGCTTCTTGAAGCAAGGTTTCCACCAATTCACGACGGATGTTCTCCTCTTCTTCAGTGAGTTGAGGCTCGAGACCGAACCAAAGAATGGTTCCGCCACCGTCATCGTCAGCAGGAGGTTCGTAAATGTGGACAAAAATGGGTTCCCGGGTGACGTAGATGAGGTTCAACGGCCGTTGCTTCTTCGCATCCCGGTCCAACGGACCGTAATACATTGGGCGAGAGCCGTAACGAATTTCGAAATCACGTACCCATTCGGCAACGTGCGGGTAAGCCGCCATGACGCCGTTGAGGTCGCCTTTGGCAAAACGAGGTTCGTCGGTCATAGCATCTCCCTCCTCAGCTCACCGACGTGATGTCCACGATGAAGCCCATACCGGGCTCAACACGCCATCCAATCGATGTTTGAATGGGCCCTGCTGCTCGCAGGAATCGAGTGACGACGATGTTGCGCTTGAGTTCGCCGCCGATCATGGCATTTTCCAAATCCAGAACGACCTCTGCAGATGTGCGAAGCGAATGCAGCAGGGAGGCGTCCATTTCTTCGGGGTCGGCACACAACATGAAGGAGCGACCGTCGGAGGCGATTTTACGGAATTGTTGAACCAAAGCGAAGCGTTCCTCTTTGGATGCATCGGCAGGCATCAATGAACTGGCACTGTCGAGAACGATGACGTCGGCTGCAGCAATGGCCGGGCTGGCCAAAACGTCCTGAAGCGACACCTCGGTACGAGCCTCGGCAAGCGTACCGTACCGGCTCAAAACCATGACACGCCCCTCTCGCAAAAATTCCGTCATCCCGTAGCCGATGCTTTCCATCTGTTCAATCCAGCCCCGCGTGGTGAGTTCAGTGGTGATCACGAGGACTTTGACACCGTTCTGCGCCATACCATGGATGAGTCGTTGGGAGATGAGCGATTTCCCCGTACCCACGCCTCCCTGGAGGAGGTAAAGCGAACGGTTCGGAAGACGCAACCCCATGCTGTCTGCTAGGGAATCGGTCTCAACTTCAAACGGAAAACCGTCCTCAACCGGTTTGTGGGCGGTCATGAAGGGGTTTTCCTCAAGCGACATGAAGCCTCACCTCCGCATAGGTGGTCACCGAGTGGGTATGGCTGTTCACGCTTTCAGAAATACCGATGAAAAATACCGCTACATCGTCCCCGTCGCTGAGCGTCGTATTCCAACTGGCGTTGGTCAAGGTGACTTCTAGAAGGTACCCCGGCTCCCACGATGTTCCGCTTGGCAAAACAGAAGCGCTGGATGATGTGGGTGCGTCACCGTTGATACGAATTTCGTACGGAGAGGTCTCCAAGGCATGTTCTCCCGTATTTACGAAATACAGCGTAATCGTGTTCAGGGTGGTGTCGTAGGCGACCATGGCGGGATCACCGGCAATGGCAACCCCAACTTGACTCTCGCCTAGGCTGGCTCGATCTTCAAGTTGGGCCACGCTCAAAACTTCACTCCACTGACCGATGAGAACCGCGCTCACACCACCCGAAATCAATAGGGCGGTGATGAGCATAATCATCGAAGATGCGCCACCGTCTGCCATGTGATCACCCGAGTATGTGGGCGACCGTGGTCGAACCCACGGTCAGCGCCAATCGTTCAGTCCCCGAAACCGAGGCGTTAAACCATTGCAGGGCGAGAGTCTCGCCGCTGTACCAACGTTCAGAGGATATGCTGGACGAATAGGCCGTACTGAAACCAGTCGCATTTTGACCGTCAACGAATAACCACATCTGGTCGTGATGAACGGCCCCAGAACCGGTGTTGGTAAAGTTGGCATAGATGACGTTGCCCAGCGTGACCGAGAAGGTGGCGTTTGTGGTTGGCGTTCCGCCACCGGTCACTGTCAAGGTAGGGGATGCTGAATAATTTCCGTGGCTGGTGATCACCACGGAACTGATTGCTCCTGTCCCGTTTACAGTGTAGGTGGCGGAAAATCCCCCCGTGCCTGACGAGGCGACAACGGTTCCACCGGCCGTGTAGCCGGCACCACCGTTTGAAATCGTCACGGCCACAACCGCTCCTTCCCAAAGCGTGGCATCGTCGATACGAAAGGTTGCCGTTGGCTGTTCGGCGTGCTCGATCCGGTCAAGTCCGGAATCAATTTGCATGGCAATCGACTGATACGCCATGGAAAACACCACCAGCATCGAAACGCCGATGATGAGCCCGCCTACGCCAACGGATGCACCCATCTCACTCTTCTCCCTGCAGATGACTCATCTGGCGCCACGATGACACAAGAGCCGAGAACACCAACAACTGCCGATGCGGCAAGTGGTCTTCCAAGGCCGTTTCCGGATCGCCGGGTTCGGCCAAGCGAACGATGGCGAGGACAGCTTGCCCTTCGTCGTCGGTCAGCATGCCCGAATCAATGGCTTTCTGCGTGAAACTTACGGCCGCCATACCCGACATGTGGTCCAACAGCAATGCGGCCACCGTGGGTGCACCTGTCGTTGAGTTTCCCTGATGGCTCCCGCCTGAGCGGGGTGCCACCAAGAACGGGTTGGCCGCTAGGGCTTGAGCTTCGTAAAGCTCGACCAAGCGACCTTCGTCGTCTTCCATCATGCGTGCACGACCTTCGACCTCGACCACTTCACCGCCAGCGGTGATGATGCGGTCTCCCGGCGAAGAGGTCGTTGAGTCGATGTCTTCGTCCTCATCGGACACCTCGGTTGATGCAACGACAGGCACAGAAGTTTCCTCAAGTCGGATTTCAACCATTCGGAGGACGTCTTCCATCATGTCCAACCGGCTGCTGATGAGCCGCTCGAGACCAGAGGTGTCCACCGTTGCTGGTGCTGAAGGCACCGGAGCACTTGCCGGAGCAAGGGTCGAAGCGACGTTTGGAACGGTCTGTTGACTGTTGATGCGCGCTTTGGTTGGTCCAGGCGAGATGGTCCATGCATCTTCTTCGTTAAGCATCCCTTCCTCGGGGAACGGAACCTGCTCAATGGCCACGTTGGCCAAAATCTTGAGACGTTCTTCGCTCAGCGTTTGGTCTGCATTTTTTCCGCCTGAGTTTCCACTAAATGGCCAAGCCATTTCAAAACCTCCCTCCAAGAATCCTCATTGGATTCTCAGAAGTGATCAAACCACAAGTGCGCCCGGAGAGGTGTCGTCGATGGTCAGGGTCTCGTAAGTGGTACCGCCGCTTGCAACGTGCAAGTACAACTGCGCCGTGGAAACAGCAGCAGGACCGCAATCGTTCGTCCCATCATCGGCATCGATGATGATGATGTAAGCGACGCCGACATCAAGGGTGGTGGTAGTAGCTTCCGTCTCCATGTTGAGGACATTGGCGGCTGCCAAGGTGCCTTCGACAGGATTGGTGGCACTGCAGAAGACTTGGTAGTCAATGTCGGCTGCAGGCGTGGGTTCGCTGCCAGGGGCTAGACGTGCCACGAGATGGTACTCCTCGGCGTTGGCTGTGGCGGTACCCGTTCCGACATAGGCGGCGTTGATCATGATCTTGCCACCCATTTCGTCAGCGGTGTCGTCGCCAGCGGTTTGAGCATTTTGTTGGAGCTTTTCAGCGGTCTGGATGATGACGGCGGCAGCGACGGCGGCCACGAGAATCAGCGCAATGAAAACGATCATAGCGCCAATACCGATGGCTGCAAGGTTGTCGTGCTCAGCGGTGTTTTGTCGGTCGTTCTTCATACAACCACCTCACCGTTTGTCACACTGCCTCCGTAATTAAGAACTTCGTAGGTGAAGCCCCCCGTACCGGATTGAATCATGATGTTGTGGGCGTCGTTTGGAGTTGGCACGCAGTCAGTTGGATTCAACTGGACCGTGTACGTCTCACCAGGGAGAAGCGTCGCTTGAGTCGTACCTGTCAAATCGGATGCGGCCGTGGTCACGCCAGTTGCTGCAAAGTCACCGTTGTCGCGGTCACCGGTGGCACCGTCATCACACGCGATGATCCATTGGATCGACGTGGCCGTCACGGGGTCGGAACCCGGTGCCAGTTCAAACGTCATATACAGGTCATCGGTGTTGATGATCACGACCGACTTGACGGTAATTTTCGATGCCATCATGTCAGTGGTGTCCTCACCGGTGGTTTGGGCGTTCTGTTGCAGCTTTTCTGCTGTCTGGATGATGACAGCAGCAGCCACTGCTGCGACCAAGATCAGGGCAATGAACACAATCATTGCACCAATACCAATGGCCGCAACATTGTCGCGGTTTTCGTTCTTCATTTCGTTCTTCATGTTTTTCACCATTTTTTGTTTTTTTCTCCCCCGCTCAGCGGGTGGAATATGATTCGGTCAGCGTTCACCTCCCTGACCGAGGTTGATGCGAAGCGGCATGCGGATCACAGCCACTTCGTCGGGAGCAAGAGAACGAATAAACGGCACCTCTTCAGCGGTGAATCCAGCAGGGACCCACGGGGTGAGCAGAACTTCAGACAACGGCTCCATGGAGCGGTTTTGTACGCGCATGGTGACGGTGATTTCACCGGAGCGCATTTCGTAGGCCGTGGCGACGGATAGCTTTCGCGTGAGCGGTACGTCTTCGGAACTCAAGCGAAAATTGGGTTTGATTTCAAACCGGAGGGGGATGTTGCCGCCCGGAGCGATGATGGGCAGGTCGACGTTGGCAGGCGTCGCCGTCCATCCTTCGGGCACTGGGGGCTTCAAGCGAAGCATGGGCATGGGAATCGGTCCGTCGTTAATGATGCGCACCAACAGAACACCGGTTTCACCGCCGGCCGGCCAACGCGTGTCAACCCCCATCCAGAAATGACGGAAGAGGAAGGGGTTGAGCGTTGAGGTGTTGCCGCCGATCATGTCTTCCAGCAAATCTTCAATCTCTCCGGTCGACGCCCGTATATCGCCCATTTCGGCAGCGGCGGTTGCTTCCCGCAGCTTGTAGAGGATGCGTTCGGCCTCCTCAAGCGTGATGTGCTTGTGGACCAAAAGACGGTGCAACATGGCGATGCTCCGGCGGAGCGTCAACACGTCCTCCTCAAGTCCCTCGAGCGTGACTTCGGCCCGCTTGAGGGATTTCTTTGCCTTGGAGAGTTGATGGACGTTGAGATACACCTTGGTTTCCGAGAGGTCCATGTCGGTTTCAGCGAGGGAGGGGTTTTCGCGACGGGCGGCTTGCCGGGCGATACGCTCCAGGGTTTGCGAGGCTTCGAGAATACCTTGCTCTCGCTGAGCACGGTCGGCCTCCAGCATGTCGCTGGGCATGTCCATCACCACGCCTTCATCCTCAGGCATCGCTTTCCACCTCCGTTGCTGTGGTAAAGTCGAGGTCGGCAACAGGGAGTTTATCCCCTTCATTGCTGGTGCTTTGAGAAGCAGAGGGCTCAGCGGGACCGAGGATCGCCGTGAAATCCAGGCCGTCGTCTGCAAGGTCGTTCAGCAAGCGTGCTGGGTCGTTCAGGTCGCGCTCAAGCCGAATGGCTTTGACCTCGGCGTCCGTCATGCGCCCGTAGAGGTTTCCGTAGAGTTTGTCGGAGCGCTTCAGCAGGTACCACACGCCGACAACGATGGTGAAGAAATACGCCGCCATGACAACGAGGTTGTCTTGATTGGTGTCAAGTTGAGGCGGCAAGCCCAGCACGATGGCGAGCATACCCAAGACGGGCATGGAGAGGATGATGGTGAGTTGACGGCGGCTGTCGGTCAACGCTGCGAAGTGATCGGAGTAAACCGTGGAGATGCCCTTGCGAGCGCGCTGATAGTCCGCATGAATCATGCGGAATTCCTCGCTTGACTTCCAGGTCATGCGCCATATCCAGAGGGCGCCAAACAAAAGAACCGCTGGACCCCAATACTGCACTTGGAAGAGGTGGAAGGCAAATCCGAAGCCAATCACGCCAGCGTAGACACCGCCCAGTTGCCATTTTTCGGATTGCGTCGAGAGACGAACGAAGACAAAGGAGAGGAGGAAGGCGACAACACAAGCCACGAAGGCGACCGAGAGGTCCGGAGACGACGAGCGGACAAGGTCTTGACCGAGTTCAACCAGCGCACCGTCGTTCTGATAGGTGTGAGATACGTCGTTGGCTTCGATGTTACCGTCGCCCACGTACATGTAGGACAACGTCGCATCGCACTGAATTTGCTTGGAAACCACCCACCAATCAATCACCGCAGGCTGCACCGTCCAAACGAAGGTGTGCTCTGCTTGAGAGACCAACAACGGGTGCATCTCCGGCTCGGAGAGAACGATCACGTCACCGTTGCAGTCCAGCGCTGCACTGATGCCGAGCGCCTGAGCGGTACCGTGGTTCTTGACCGTGACCGAGTAAGTCGTTTCCTGTCCTTCAAAGAATCCGTCGGGGTCTTCGGGGCCTTGAGCGATGATTCCCGGGTCGGAGAACACGGCAAGTTCGTAGGTGAACGTTTCTTCATCAAATTCGGTATACCCGGTGTGTTCGTTCGGGTTGTAGAGTCGGAAAGTGAGGTCCCAACCGTCGCCAGCGAGGATGTTCGGCGAGACGGGGGCCTCAACCACGAGTTGAATCGGGTTGGAGGTCACCCAAGGCTGCCGTGTTGGAAGCGTCAAACGAGACTCCGCACCAAGGGAGCCACCCGGCGGGCAAGCCGCTTCCAAATCAAGCGGGAAATCGGTGTTGTCAATTCGCACGGCAAACGACCAATCAAAGAGCGACTCGTTTTGACCCAGGTCGCCGAGGTCCAACAGTCGCTCAGCGCCGCACAACTCGAGTTCGTAAGCAACCGCACTCTCTTGGCCCGTTGGAATGTGGGAGTAGTCAATGGTGAACACCGCAGGCCCGTTCGGATTCACGGGCGTGTCGCTGTCCTCGTGGAAGCGGTCCATTCGCAATTCGGTGGCGTACTCAGCACTGCCCTGCACGCTTTCATCGACCGGATTGAGGGCGACGAGCAGGTTGGCTGCGAGCGTCAAAGGCGGTTGTGCGGAGACGCTACGAACCGTAAAGGAGAACGGCGTTGCTTGACCCCGAGGGAGCATCAAGGTTTGCGGAGCGTTGTTGGCCACCTCCCAATCGGTGCTGGGCAGCGTCAGTCCAGCTTGGAGCAGGGTGTAGGAGACGTTGACCTCAACGTCCTTGTTCCCGGTGTTGGTGATGCTCACGTCCCAGGTTCGGTCGTAGCCGCGATGGTAATATTTGACCGCAGGCCAATCATCAACTTCGACGATAAAGAGCGGAGCCACGATAAGGTTGAATCGGTGAACCTCCAATTCGTCTTGGGTGGTGGCGTTCAGCACCCGCATCGTGACGGGGTAGATGGCGCCGTTGAGCATGCTGTCCTCCCCACCGAGCGCAGGGATGGCGATCGACAAGGTTCCGCTTTCGCTTTCACCCACGGGGAGTTGGAAGGGCGCGCTTGAGGGCGTGACGACCCATTCCCCTTCGACCTCGGTCTGCACGATGATGTCTTCCAGCAGATTGCCGTTGTTGGTCACCGTGTAATTCACGGTTTGCGATTCTCCCGGAATCACGCCGATCTCATCAAGCGTCTCAACAACAATGCCGTGTTCTTCGCTGATGTTTCCGTGGATGTCCGCCGACAGATTGAGGCCAGAATCGGCGTTTGACACCCAAAGAGTGGCGATGTAGTCCGTTGCCGCAAGAGCGTCTGCGGTGGGGGTGAGGCGGACCCGAACGGTGGCTTCGTAGCCCGCTCCAATCGCGATGACGCTCGGCGTCTCGAGGACATACTCCACCTCACCTGACTGCGAGGTGTCAAGCCAGACGTTGAACATCGCCGGCGTGTTTCCGATGTTGCTCACGACAATACTCGTGGTGACGGAGTCGCCGATGGAGAGGTTGATTTCTTGACTGGTCGGGGAGAGCGAAGCGTTAACCTTTTCGCCGACCCGAATGGGGATTTCAAAGTCGGTGATGTAGGCGCCTGAGTTCATTTCTTCAACCTCAATGCGAAGCGATTCGATGCTGTTCGCAGGCGCCATCGGGTCGGTGGTGATGACCAACGGGAAGGTCTTGATATGGGTCGTATCGCTGGAAGGGTAATCGGCCACGTCAGCCGGTACGGCGGCCAACGTCGTCGAGGGCATCAAGGATGAGGCGGAAAACGAGGCGACCCAACCCTCGGGAAGAGTGTCGGCCATGGTGAGCCGGTAGGACGTCAGGTTGTTGCCCGTGTTCGCAAGTTGGATGTCGAACGCCGTCTCTTCACCGACCATGACGTCGAGGGTCGAACCGTTGTGGCCAACGGCCCCGAAGACGGGAGGAATGCGAATGTCGAGCGATTGAGTGACGGCCGCGGGCACGACACCCGAGCCCTGATGCACGCTTCCAAGGGTCGGGGTAGCGGTCACCAGAACCGAGAGGGTCCCCGAAACGGGGTAGTCGTCGGCGGGACCTTGAACGGTCAGGACGGCGTCAGCGGTGTCGCCCAAGGTCATGTAGGGGAATAAGTTGGGCGTAAGTCCCAGAGCCCAGCGGTCCGTTTCCTCAAATCCACCGGTGGAATCGGAGGTGAAGACGGGTGAACTGAGGGTGACGGTGGCGTTGACCGTCTCGGAGAGGTCACTGACGAGATTGTGGCGGACTTCGACCTCCAGATCAAGGATCTCTTCCAGACCCATGCCTTGACGCGCCTGCATCACCTGTTCCACCGTCATGTCAATGGCGTCGGTTGGGAGCCCGGGGTCAACAACCACAACGGGGAGAATGGTGACGGGCGTGGCGTCAAGATGCGGGAAACCACCGTTGAGCGAAGCCGCTTGCACCCAAACGGACATCGCATCGCCTGCGCGGTTGTACTCACCGGGGACCAGCGGGCTCTTGATGACGGGAGGCGTCACGGCCAACGAGACGTTGACGGATTCGCCGGGAGCGAGGGTCCCGGTGCTGGAGCTGGAGAGTTCAAGCTCCCAATTCACGGGATTGGTCGAAATGCCGCCGGTCAGAGCAAAAGAAGAAGGTGCGTTGCCGGTGTTTTCGATCTGAACCTGAAGCGTCCTCGTTTGGCCGGGTGTCAAGGATTTGGTATCGGCGTCCATGGTCACCTCGCCCTCGTACAACTCGCTGGCGAGCACCGTGGTGGACACGGACTTGGAAAAGGAACCCCCGCTGGAGGTCACGGTAAGCGTGACGATGTCGGAGTCGGTTCGCAGAGCGTCCGAGGGAACAGCGACTTGGACGAAGACCGAGGTCGTCACGTTCGGAGAAATGGTGGCCGTGCTGGCGGCGGGCGTCATGCCGGTCACCCATCCGTTGACGTTGGCTTGCGAGACGGAATAATCGTCGGAGGCAACGCCGATGTTCTTGATGATGTAAGTGAGGGTAGAGCTTTGGCCGGGCTCAACGCTGCGGTCGTGGGCCGGCGTCAGGGTGAAGTCGTAGTTCGAAAACACCACCCGTTGACTCAAGAAACTCACTTGCACAGGGCCGTTTACACCGTTGGCCAACATCGTTCCAACCACGTCCCACTCGCCGGTTCGCGCCGTCGCATCGAACGACATGGAGACCGTCTCCGGCGTCGCACCACCGTTGTAGATTGAGCCGGGGCGGACGACGGGCACGATGCCAGATGCTTGCGAGAAGGTGGTGCCGGTGCCGACTTGCGTGAAGTTGAGCCAAAACTGGGCAGAGAGGTTTTTGACGCCGTCGTTGCGCACGCCAATGGAAAAGTCGTGGACGGTTTGTGACCAAACGACGCTGTTTCCACCCGAGAGCGGTTGAGGGATGTTGATGACGGGGACGCTGGCGGCCTGATAGCGGCTCACGTTGACCAACAATTGTTCTTCGTCGTTGTTGTTGTTCACGTCCGCAGTACCGCTGACACGGGCCTTCAAAATCTGATTGTTTCCGATGGTGGCCGACCAAGAAAAGACGGTGACAGAACTCGTTCCACCGGCGGCGATGATGCCGAGATCGGTGCTGTCGATGACAATATCGCCCGACGAGGCGCTGCCCTGAAGCAACAAGGCCAGCGAGGCTTGACCTGCCGCAAGACCGATGTTTTGGACTTGGATGCGGACGATGTGCGTGGCGTCTTCAGCCTCCACGGCTCCACCGAGAACCATTGAGCCCGCGTTGTCGAGCGTGAACGAGGAAATCACGAAGTCGGGTGTCGAACGGCCTTGGGTACTCGAAGCGAGCGGCGCAAAACTCGTCACGAGCAAGAGCGCCACCAAAGCAAACGGAAGCGTGTTCTTATGCAGAATCCGCACCTCCGCTGGGTTTATCGAACCGGTCGATGGTCACCGATTTACCTTGACGTTTCCATTGTGCGAGAAGTTGATTGAGCAAGGCTTCATGTTCCCCGTCCGAGATTCCAAGACGACGTCGCTCTTCCCAGAGAAGCAGTTGCTCCGTGCGGGTGAGCAGGGCGTCTCGAAGGTACAACTCAAGGGTGCGACGATAGGCATCGCGATCGGAGATGGCGTAGACGATGGTGTCGCCGGGCACTTCATCGGCGCGGTTCTGAATGAGGTTGCCCAACATCAGAGCTTCGTCGTAACTCAAATGCCGCTTGTCCAAATCGGTTTGGATGGCGCTAGCGATTTCTTGAAGGCCATATTTGCTATCTGCCCGTTGGATTTTCTTGAAAAACCGTCGCGCTCTACGAGACATGCGAGCGCCGACCATGACTTTCCGTATGACCGGACAGTTCTTCAAAGAATCGGTGGAGTCGCCATGAGTGACCCAAAGCGATTAAAACTTCATTCAATCTGAATAAAAGGCATGCTGCGGAAAGGTGGCCGCAGAAAAATACCAACACTGTTTCGTGAGGACAACCAATTCCTTTAGGGAAGCACCGCCGAGGGGTCGGCATGAGCGATACAGTCAATTTGGAAGCAGGGGCTCAAGCGCCGACCTTTTCAGCGGTGGACCAAAATGGAACCACTCACCACCTCGGCGAATACTTGAGCGATGGGAAAACCGTGATCTTGTACTTCTATCCGAAGGACTCCACCCCGGGCTGCACCACACAGGCCTGCGACTTTCGGGACAACATGGCTTTGCTGAACACCGAGAATCACGTTGTTTTTGGGGTCTCAAAAGACTCCGAACGCTCGCATCAGAACTTCGTGAACAAGCAAGAACTCAATTTTCCTCTCTTGTTGGACGAAGACCTTTCCCTGCACAACGCCTACGGGACATGGCGACTCAAGATGAATTACGGCCGAGAGTACATGGGTTGCGCCCGCTCAACCTTTGTGATTCAGCCCGACGGTACACTCGGATGGGCCCGTTACAACGTCAAGGCCAAAGGGCACGTTTCGATGCTCATGCGTGAATTGGGCATCCAACACTGAGGTGACCCCATGACATCGCTGCCATTGGCCGGCCAGCGGGTTGAACTCGGCAAGGGTTCCGTGGCGTGGTGGCCCTGTCACATCGGCCATGATACCCTCGTTGGCGAGGGGGTTTCCATCGGCGCCCTCGCGCACATCGGACAACGGGTCGTGATCGGCGACGGATGCAAAATCCAAGGGGCTGTGTACATCGCTGATGCGTGCGTTTTGCACCACAACGTGTTCATCGGCCCTTCGGCGGTGCTGCTCAACGACAAGTTTCCACCCTCCAACGAACGGGCAAAATGGCAGCCTGTGACCATCGAGGAAGGTGCCGTTGTCGGTGGAGGAGCCACGGTGGTCCCGGGTTGCACGATGGGGAAAAACAGCGTTCTCGGTGCGGGTTCTGTGCTGACGAAATCTATTCCAGAAAACGAAGTCTGGGCGGGCAATCCGGCCAAACGCCTCATGACCCGAGCCGAATACGAGGCACGACGGGAGGCAAAACCATGACCGACGAGCGTGGAGCAGTGGCCGCCTTTCTTCGAAAGTGCAACGCCTATGCCGAAGCCTCCATTCAGAGAAAGATTGAGCGGGGCGAATCCGAGGAGGTTGCGAAATGGGAAAGCTACATCGAATTCAACAACCACGCACTCGAGGAAATCGCAAACGGGACCCTTGATGCTTGGTTTAACCCCGCTGCAACACCATCAACCGAGAGCCACCTGAGAATGAGCATCGAAGAAATGGGACACGTCGAGCGAAGCGTGTGGCTCAACAACCTGCTCTCCCCGCGTCCGGTGGTGCTCGCAGGCACCACCAATGCCGACGGAGGTGTCAACTTTGCTCCGTATTCATCGTTCATGCAGGTCTCCACCGCACCCCCGTACCTGACCGCTTCCTTCTCCATTCACAAAGACGGCCGCCCACGAGACACGCTCACCAACCTTCGCAATTCGGGAAGCGCCGTCTTGAACCTCCTGCCTCCGACTTCACGTGGGGCTGAAATCGTTGACGAAACAGCAACACCTCTCCCTCCGGAAGTTCTGGAAGGTGCACTCCTCTCCCTTCCCACCTCTCAGGAAGATGCTCGCTTGCTCACGGAGGCGGTCGCTGCCGTGGAGGTCACCTACGTCGAGGAACACCCGTTGCCCGATGCGGTAGCGACCTTGGTCGTTCTCCGAGTTGATGCTGTCTGGTTCACGTCTTCATCCGCACCCGCATCCGGACTCGACGTGCTGTGCCAGCACGGCAGGGACGACATGACCCCTGCACCGCAAGGGTGGAAGCGACGCGTGACGAAGCATTACGGTAAGGATTGAAGCCTCGCCCACATGAGGCGAAGCCCTTCCCGAAGAGGTGTCTTCGCTTTCCAACCCAGATGGACAGCGGCCCGTTCGCATGCGGGAACGCGCCGGTGCGCATCACCAGGATATCCTCCGCCCAGCACGATGTCCACCGCTTTGGATCCCACGACTTCGTTCACGGCTTGGGCAAGGCCGAGCACGCTCGTCTCCTCGGTGTTTCCAACATTGAAGGCGAGACCCGCAAGCGAAGATCCGTCAAGCCCTTCGTCCAAAGCCCCTGCGAGATAAAACCCCTCGACAATGTCGTCAAGGTGCGTGAAACTTCGTGTTTGGGACCCGTCACCGTGCACGAGCATCGGCATTTGCCGCTGAACAGCGCCAAACAACATGCCGATGACCTGCCCGTAGGCATCGCTCACCATGCGGTGGCCGTAGGCGTTGAAGGGGCGGACGATACGGGCGTCAAGTCCTCCACGGACAGCGTGCTGAACGGCCACTTCATCGAGGTACTTGCTTGCACCGTACGAAAAGCGCTGGTGTGCCTCACCAGGAGGGAACACGCTCTCCTGCACCTCGTGAATCGGCATCGTCACGGCATCGCCGAAGGCTTCAGGAGAAGAGGCGAGGACAAAACGGGCCCCCCACCGTTCTGCCATCGAAAGCGCCACCAAGGTCCCGTTCACGTTCACGTCGATCACCTTCCGGGCCGCTTCGTGGAACCATTTCGTCCCGTTGATAGCGGCCAAATGGTGAACGAGGTCCACGCCACCCAACACCTCTGCACAGCGTGCCAGGTCATCTTCGGAAGTGACATCGCCTTCAACGAATTCAAATCCATCCTGGCCCATGAAGCCTTCAAGATGCTCCTTTTGACCGCGAAAGAGGTTGTCCAACGCCACCACGCGGTGGCCTTCGGCCAAAAGGCGTTCAACCAAACCGACACCGATCAGCCCGGCGCCCCCGGTGACAAGCACGCGCAAGGTCATGGCGAGACACGCTCCACCACATCAAGCGTCACGCCCGATTCGGTGCGGGTCAGTCGGACCGTATCGCCGGTGTTGACACCGTAACACGGGTCGGCATCAAATCCGTGAGCGTACGGCAAGCCGAGCAACGAACACGCAGGCAAGGTCAGAGGACAGACGTCGCGATTCACCACCGCCTTGGGCCCCTTCCCGGTGTAAATGAGTCCCATGAGCACGTAAGGAGCGACGGTGGACCCCGAGCCTTTTGGGTAGATGAGCACAGTGTCTTCAAGCGCAAAGCCATCAAGCGGGTGACCAGGCTCCTCAACCACTCCGGTGTCTCGGTTGACGTAACCGAGGTAGGTGATGGGCACATCCGTGACGAGAGCTTTGCCCTCAATCGTAAAGGAGGGTTGTGAGCGCAAGCCCTCTCCATGAAACGACGCTGCGCCCGACCGGTGGGTCTTCGCCGAGGCGTGCTGAGGTTGGGATTTGGTTTCGAGGACCGGCGCGTCACCTTGGAGCAGGTTCGGGTCCATCGCATGCGCCACGCAGGCTTGGATGGGCATCACGCTGGTGGGCAACCGATTCAGGCCGCTGGTGAGGTAATGTTCCGCTTTCAGGGAGTTGGTGAGCAGATGGTTGTATTTCGTCCGGTTGTAGGGCGTGACCTCAGGGCAGGTGTCTTTGAGCACGAGCGCCCCTCCCTCCTCGAGCAATCCCAGGGTCCCATCGGCCTCTGCGAGGCTGTAATTTTCCCCGCTCGTGAACACCCAAAGGCGATGGTCGGGGATTTTCTGCCCCATCTCCATGTACGAACGCACCGCTGCGGCCGTGAGGCGCAATTCCTCGAGGCTGGCCTGCGGGCAACCGATGACCACCAGGTCCACGCGACCTTTTGGTGCCAGTTCCTCGTAGCGCTGAGCGAGGTCTTCAGCCGTAAACCGCAACTCGCCCTGCCATCCACCTTCTGGCGGCAAGTAGCCACCGGAGCCGTTTGCTTGGAGCGGGGGGGCGACGGTGTGGCCTTCAGCCCACAACATGGCGCAGCCGTAATTGGCTGCTGCTGCCGTCAGGGCTTTCTTGGATGCAAAGGAAATCCACCCGGGCAGACCTGTGATGTAGGGCATGGGTCCGAAGGGAACCGCCCAGTCCGGACGCACCTGCTTGCCGATCCAATCGCCCAGCACCGACCAGTCCGAGAGGTCGTTGAGTTCGCATTCCACGTGGACGTGAAGGTTCGGCACCCGATGCTCCTCAAGGTGCAACCCCCACCTGGGCGCATACCCCGTGAGTGCGGTCGCCAACGCTGAGAGGCCGGATTCGCGATTCGTCACCAAGGAGGTCCACGTGTTGGAAAAACAAACGGCGTTCGACTCTGCCCACGAGGCCATCCCCGACATGTCGTCAATGCCTCGGTCGTACGGGGTGCACGACAGGGTTGCTTCAATGCCGAGTTGCTCGTAGGCCTGCACAATTTCGAATTGTTGTTCGAGGAAATCGGGCCACTCAATGGCCATTTCCTCCATTTTTTCGCGGTCGCATCCGGCCGAGTTCAAGGTGGTCGGCACGGCAACCTTCCCGTCGTCCTCTTCGGCGAGGTCGCGCAAAAACCGCCGCAAACCGTGGCCGCCGGTGATGACGGATACACCCGAAACGTGGGCGTGAACGGCTTCAACGTAGCCTTGCGCTTTCGTGGTGTCGGCCAAATCGAGGACCAGTCGGGCCCCCATTTGTCGGGTTTTTCCCTCCTTACCTTCCAGTTGGTCGACCAACCGTTGCGGGGGCTCCATGGCCTTTCCAACGGCTGAAACACCATCAATCCACCCCTTTGAAGGTCAGGTTGTTCAAACTGAAAAAGAAGTTTAATGTGCTTTGATGTTGAAAACGCCCCCTATGCCTCAACCACCGGCAATTGAATCGGAAAACCCTCCGTTCCGTGATGAACAGGAGAGAAATGAGAACCCCCGGCAAAGGGCTCCATCCAGCAAAAAGAGCAAACTGTTCACGGCCGTCCAAGTTGTTGGTTTGGTGCTTGCTCTGGTGTTGGCGACCTACAACAACGCCCTCCTTGGAAACCTGAAGGAACCCAAGACGGAAACCCAAAGTCTGCTCGTTGAAAGTGAGCCCTTTGCGCCCTTTGCACCGTGCACCCAAGGCGGCGTTCGCTTCATGACAGGCCTTGATAGCAACGACAACGGGGTGTTGGATGCCAACGAAGTCCAGGACACCACCGAGATCTGTCACGGCTTGCGAGGCCTTTCCGGACCGCAGGGACAACCCGGTCAAAGCGGAGCAGACGCCGTGGCGACGTTGCTCAACGTGCAACCTCTTCCGGTCGGCAACGCCACGTGTCCGACCGGTGGCTCGCTCATCGGGTCCGGTATGGACCTCAACATGGACGGTGTCCTGAACGAATCCGAGAGCGACGACACGGTCACCGTTTGCAACGGTGCAATCGGACAGACGGGTTCCAACGGCGTTGACGGAAGCGAAGGCCTCAACGGTTCGCAAGGCGCGTCGGCGCTGGTCGACAAGGTCACGGCGCCCCCTTACATCTGCAGCGATGGTTTTCTCATTCGCTTCGGCGTGGACGACGGATGGGGGAACGGGACCGCCAACAACGCCCTGCTCGAAGAGGACGAGGTGCACGAATCGCTGAACTTCTGTTTCACCCCCTTGCGCTCTGAGCGAATCACCGATTCATATCCCGGGATTGGTGATTCAGTATCAACCGGTTGCGACGCCGCGGCGTGGCTCGGTGAGACCGGCCGCTTCCTTCATGCCACCACCGACGGCGTTCACGGCTGCGAACTGCACGTGCAGGTCCCCGGCACAAACGGGTCAAACATGGTGGCTGACCTGCACCCGAACGGGGACGCCCTGCCCGGACGCGACCTGGGTCTGCTTATGGTGCAAAACGGCAAGGCGGTCGTCTTTGATGCCGACGACGGGGTCAACGGACGACAGCTCTGGGTCAGCGACGGCACCGAAACGGGAACCTTCGCCTTGGGAGCTGTCGAAATCAGTCCACCTCAACCGTGGATGGACGGCCAGTTGCTGCGCGCCGTCAACGGCTCCTTGCTGTGGACGAACGGGACCCAACTTCTTCCTTGGACCCAACAACCGGCGTGGAACCTCACCGTTCAAGCGAGTGTCGAAGCGGGGATAGCTTCGTTGAACCAACTCGGAGCGGGATGGCTTCACACCGGTCCGGCCGGCGTGTGGATGAGCGCGATGGACGCAGGTGGCGAAGTCGAACCGATCTTTGTCGGCAACGACGGCTCGGTGGTCTCTTGGGATGTCAATCCGCTGGGAAGCGGCTCCCTCGCCCATCTGGTGGACGACGGTGATGACCTGTATGCCGTGGCCGTCAAGGGGGCGGTCAAACAACTGCTCCACCTTGCAAGCGATGGGGGAATGGCTTGGCTCACCTCCCTTGCACCCTCCAGCGGTGACACGCGCATGGGCGAAGGCATGGGCTTGCACCTCATCGGCGAAAACCTGGTGTACGACGCTGCGGTTTCGAGCAGCAACGCCCATCTGTGGACC
>Ga0255763_1001824_pt1 | contig 21340 bp, 17 predicted proteins | sample 041ome_2_FD_179963 | JGI IMG/M metagenome (GOLD analysis project Ga0255763, IMG submission 179963) | Coastal salt marsh microbial communities from the Groves Creek Marsh, Skidaway Island, Georgia - 041406US metaG (version 2) | ecosystem: Environmental > Aquatic > Marine > Intertidal zone > Salt...
AACTCTTTCTCCGAACCTTTGTTGAAGGCGACGCACTGGGAGTATTACACCATGCTCACGAAGGGCTACGGCAAGGTGCGCTCGTACGGGAAGCGCGTGGTGAGCAACGCCTGGGGCAACAAGGAGGCTTTTGTGCAAACGTACGGTGTTACCCCCACCACGGCTGGTTCGATTTCTTCCACGGGTGCGTATGGTGATACTCGATTCCTGACGCAACTGCGCACTGGCTACACCATCACCGCGTGCGGGCAAACGAGAATGGTGAACTCGATTCAATCCGACGTCGAACTCACGATTGATCGACCGTTTACGCTCGGTAACGTCGAGTACATCCAGGCCACAGGCAATGATAACAGAGCAAACCTTCACGTGCGTGGTTTGACGCGTCTCTTGCCGCTTTGGCCTCGCGGCGTGACTGTTCAAATCACCGCCGCGAGTACGAGTACGTTTGATTACACGACGTATTGGAAGACGTTTGCCAACGCGGCGACGACGAACACGAACACTGCGAGCACGTCGTGGCTTGAAATTCAGGACTCTGGCGTCAGCTCGGGTATTGGTGTGTACATCAAGTGGGCGTCTACCACGCCATTTGATACTGCCGACGAATTCCGCTTGCACGTGGCGGATATCGAGAATTGCCAGTACCACATCTCCACCGAAGGCGAGCGCTTCATGACGGATGACAACCTCAATCCGCCGATTTGTTACAATCATGGTCGATGCATCCCCGCAACAAGCACAAGCGATTCCAGTCGACCAAGCAAGCAGCTCACTGGTACGAGCAACGACATCACTGGTACCACGCTCACTGGCGTGGCGTCTAAGTTTTTGTCCGAACTCACAACTGGCGACATTATTGTCGAGGGGAGCAACGAGTACCGCGTCGTGTCCATCACGAGCGACACGGTTGCCGTGCTTGATGCTAGTATCTCAAATTTGGCCTCTACGTCGACAATGGTTTCCGTCAAACGTTGCGCCGGCGGTCGCGAAGGCGGCGCCACGCACTCCACGGGCTCCATTGTTGACGACACCACTCGCGAGGCGTACACCCATCACCCCAAGCACACGTACTACCAAACGTACTCGCACTTGTATTGCGAAGTCGACCCTGGATGCTGCGGATTCCGACTCTCATCCGTCGTTGACCCGCAGCAATACGCGTACTACTTTGTCAAGCCCGACCACAGCGATTACGATTTCCGCATCGCCGTGCACACGGTGAACGACAACTTGGACTTGTACACAAAGATTGGCACAACGCGACCTACGACGGCGGCCTACGACAGCACATCGGTGCGTGAATCCGTCCCTTGGGCCATCGACGTCGATGCGTCGACGATGGCGTGCAGTGGTAACCTCGCAAAATCTGTCCTCGGTGGCGCCACGGTTGTCGCCACGGCGGCGGATGCGTACAATAGCGCGTTGGGCAAGTTTATCCACGCCGACAACTCTCCCGCGTGCTCTCAAGTCACCGTCGGTGTTTTGGGTGACAACCGTTATCCGCAAACCGTCGGTGCGTCCGAGTACACGGCGCGCGTGTACATGGAATTCAACTTTGCTGATTTCCAATGCGCCGACTCTGGGGAGAGCGATGACACGTACGGCGCAAACTATTCATACCTGCCCAAGTGCGTGCAGCACAACTTGCGTTTCGCAGGTGACGCGAAGCCAGTGTTGAGTAACTTGAACTACAACGGTGCCACTTCGCTGAGTGGACAAACGTTGGACAATCCGCAAAAGTACGTCATTCGCCTCACCGAGTCGTACGCCCGCATCAGCAGCTCTGTGTCCAACGTTTGGGTGGCGTCGACGGACTTTAGAACGTCTCAACGTTCGGGTGCGGTGTGGTGGCATCGCAAGGTGCACGTGTGGGATGGTTTTGAAACCAACTTCGAGTTCAGAATCACAATTCCCACGCAATGCGGAGGTGCTGATGGGATTTGTGACGGCGCCGATGGTTTCGCGTTTGTCATTTCAAACGACGACCGTCAAGAAGCCGTGGACAGCTTCCACGGCAACGACGGTTGGGCGTGCACTGCCGCCGATGGTAGCAACGCCGTGACGGGATCCGTGGCGTACAAGTTGTGTGCGGCGACGACCGCGAGCGGTGGTGGCATGATTGGCTGCCCTGGCGACGGCTTGGGATACGGTGAATCCACAAAGGTGGATTCCGCCTCGTTCAACGCCGTTCCGACGTACTGCGACGCGGGCTTGAAAAAGTCTCTCGCCGTAGAATTCGACACTTTTTACAACGTTGAGCGCCGCGATCCAAAGCAAGGGAAGGAACACTGGTGGATTAACGCCACAGAGTACGTGTCGTACAACGATAATCACTTGGGCGTGTTTATGACGACGGATACGTCGTACGCGTCTCAACCGTGGGGCAGCGACAAGACGCGCTTGACCGCCGATCACAGCGACGACGACGAAGGCGCGCACTACGGCTCCACGCCCTCCGTGCCAACCATGGGTGATGGCTTGAAGCACACGGTGAAGATTAGATACACTCGCGGATTCACCACCGAAAAGGCGGGGACCGGCACCATTGCCACTGCCGTGCGCGCCGTGACGGGTACGGGCACGTCGTTCAAGACGGAGCTTCGCACTGGGTTTGAGTTTGGCTACGGCGGTCGCGTCAAGGCGAACGCAAAAATCAAGCTCAACTTGGACAAGACGGATATCGCCAATGCAAACACGAATACTATCGCGGGCTTGGGTTTTGGCATTGACAGTATGGCGGTGCGCGTGTTGACGATTACGAGCGACACCGCGGTGACGTTGATGGGCGATACCACGGACGAACCTGCAGGGTTCCGCGAAATGCATGACGATTCGTTTCCTACCGCCGTGGACACGTTAACCACCGCAACGCCGGAGTCTTACAACATTATCAAGGAGTTCCCGGGTGAAATTCAAGTCTTCATCGACGACATGGATCGATACGTGTTCCAAGTCGCCGTCGAGGACCGCGACATGGCGAAAATCTTAGACCAAGACGGTAACGCCTACATTGGATTAACCGCGAGTACCGGTTCAAAAGGGTTCGCCAAGGTGGGTTACACCCCCGCCAGCGTGCACCAAACGACGGATATCTATTCTTGGAACTATTGCTCTTCGCCCGGGTGCGTGGCGTATTAATAGTCAGTCTCTATTCCCTGTACATACGTAGCTCTACTTTTTGCATATACATACACTTAAATCAAACACAACAACCACATCTGCATCGTCGCATCGTCGACCGCATCGTCGCCGCCGCCGCGACGCTCGAGCCACGCCCGTCCGAAGCCGCGCTCGGCTCGCGCTCAAAAAGAAAAAAACAGTTTAAAAAGTGCACACTCAAGAGCTCAACGCGTCACACCCGCGCGCACGCCGCGCCCGGGACCCGCGTCGCCATGCCGCGCGAGCGCCGACACGTCCTCAACGACGCCCGCGCGCTCACCCGCGCGCTCGACGCGTTCGATACCAAACGAAACGCCGCGCACCGCACCGAAGAGCGCTGGTGTTCGAATGATGAAAACGCCGCCCACATCGTCGCATCGCTCGAGAACGACGCGCGCACGCTCAGCGTGAGTCTCGCGCGACGCGATGCGGCGCTGGCGGACACCGAGCGCGAGCTCGCGACGGCGCGCGCGCGCGCCAAGGGGGCGGAGCTTGAGCTCGAGCAGACGCGGGACGCGCTCGTCGACGCGGAGCGCGCCGTCGATAGCGCGCGCGTCGATGCCGAGCGCGAGCGCTCGAGCGCGATTGAAGCCACTGAGGCGTTGGTGTGCGCGATTGCGGATGCCGAGTCGTGCGCGAGGGCGCTGGCGGAGGCGCAGGGGACCATCGCGGCGCTGGAACGCGCAAACGCAAAGGCGAGCGTCGCGCGGGACGAGGCGGTGGAGCGCGCGAACGCGGAGTGCGAGGCGCGTGCGGCGTTACGCATAGAACGCATTGAACGACGCGCGCGGGCGGCGGAGGCGGAAGCGCACGACGCGTTGGAGAGGTTGAGAAGGCGCGACGCGAACGCGCGAGCCGCGAGCGAGACATCGAGCGAAGAAACGGCGGCGCTACGCGAGACGGTGAGCGCTTTAGAGTTGGATGCGCAGCGCGCGGCGCGGCGAGAAGATGCGTTGGAGGAGAAGCTCGCGCGGGTGTATGATTCGAATGCGTCGCTCAAGGCGATGGCGGAGAAGGCGAATGAGCGCGCGCGAGCCGAATTGAAGAAGAATGCGGCGCTGCACGACAGAATTACGACGCTCGAACGACGAGTGTCAGATATGCGGCGCGACCACGTCGACGCGGAAATGGATCTCAAACGTCGGGTCGAAGAGTCCTTGATGAAGGTGAGGGCGGCGAACGACGACGCGCGCGCCGAGGCGAAGCAAAAGTTTGAGTTTAAAGCGCAATTAGAAGACGCCCTCGCGAAATTGAAAGCCGCCGAAGAACGCGAAGCGCACGCGCGCGAGAGCCTGACGTCGATGGTCACATCAAAAGAACTCATTTACAAGGCATACGTCGAGTTGCTGGAGCAAACGCAGGAGGCTGAGCGTCGAGCGATGGCGTCCCAAAGGCAGCCTCCGACATCCGTCCCGTAGCACGTAGCAGCAGTAGTGTATCTTAGTGTACATGTGTCATAGTCTTATTAGAACCGCCCTTCACGCGCGCGCATTGGTTGTCGCCGCATCGCGAACGACGCGCTGCAAATCCTCCAACGACGTTTCCATTTGAGAACGCATGGCACCAACCATGACGTCCCGTACCAACCGCGTCGCGTACGACGTCGCCTTTGACACCGTCGCCAATCCAGTCATGCGTAACGCCAACGCCCCATCATCCGTGTGCACCACCGACGTCTCTCCCGTATACGATCGCAACGTCGGCGTCATCGAGCTATGATGCTCGCACGCCTCGGTGACGACGTCAAATGTCAATTTCGACTCGTCGTCGATTGGCGTCACGTCCACCACCGTCGTCGATTTCCCGCGAATCAACGCCGAATGACGCCATTTCGACACTTGTTTCAATCGCACGCGCTCTGACGACAACACATTTGACGTTTCCGACGCGTGCGGCGCTGCCACGTCTTGACGAGCGCAGCTCAACATCGATGACATGGTTTGTACGACGCGTTTCGATTCTTCGTCGTCTCGAGGACACAACAACGGCTTCACCACGCGCCACACGTCGTGTGCGCCGACATGCGGCGACGTCGAGTCCAAAACCACCTCGCCACACAAGTGTATGACTTCAATATCATCGTCAAATGCGGGCAAGGCGTCTTCAAACGTCGCACTGGCGTCTTCGAATGTCGCCGCCTCGACGACGTCGGCTTCAATGTCCCGAGACGACGACGCGCCAATCGACGACGACATGCGCACGACGCTCGAGCGTCGACCGACGCGGACGAATCGAGGCCAACGAAGCGAAAACAATCCCTTCACTGACGCCGCCGTCGACGGAGGACGCGTGACGATGGCGGGAAGCACGGTGCGCGCGCGAGGCACGGGCGCGCGCGAGGATGCGGATGTCGTCGCGCGCGGTCCTCGTCCTCCTCTTCGTCGTTCTCGCGCCGTCGCGCGCACTCGAATGCCGCCATCGCGGAAACGCACGATGACATCCATTATAGACGCGCGTGCGAGCGCGTATGGTCGCGCGTCGATGAATACAGGCGTCCCGCGCGGGCGCGCGCGAGACCTCGAAGCGCCCTCGGGGACGCGAACAGACACGCGCGACGTGTTCTCACCCATGCGCGCGTCGCCGCGCGCATCCGACGCGACGAGGTGGTTCAGAAATACAATCGCGCGCACCAGCCTCTCGGCGCCGTCCGCGTGGTGCGCGGTTAGAGTATGAGTAAAACATGTCTCGCGAAGACGCCAGCGCGCGAGCGACGCGCCTTCGCGCCTCATTCGACGACATGTCGTCGCCGTACGTCTATACCGCGTGCTCAAGCGATGACATCGCGGATGTATACGCCATAGAACGCGCGTCGTACCCCGCCGATGAGGCGGCGTCGCTCGAGTCGCTCACGCTGCGGTGCGCAGAGGCGAATGAATTCTTCATGCTCTGTCGCTGCTCGAGCACGAATGCCATCATAGGATACGTATGCTCCACGCTCACGGCGCGCGAAACGCTCGACCACGACTCGATGACCACGCACGACGCATCTGGGTCGACACTGTGCGTGCACAGCGTCGTCGTCGCGCCGTCGTGGCGCTCGCGCGGCGTCGGTAAAGCGTTGCTCGGGCGCTATTGCGACGAATGGATCTTTGGCGACGAACGCCTACGCCAGCGCGTGCGCGTCATGCGATTGCTGTGTAAAGATAATTTAATCGCGTTTTATCAAACGTACGGTGGGTTCACGCTCGATGGAAAGTCGAGCGTGGTGCACGGAGCCGAGACGTGGTTTGATATGCATCGGCGCGCGGATCCTTAATTTTAATCGCATCATCGCGCCTCGGCGCGCACACTAGCCTTAGCGCGTGTTGAAATATAAACATAGATGTATCAGGTTGCGTTCGTGCGCGAATCGCGAACGAGAACGTCGAGCGAGGCGCGATTGGTATTTTGATTTTTTTGTGTGAAAAGCATTCGATGATCGCAGCTCAACGACACACCGCGACGCGCTTCCGACGACGATGTCCGAGACGCAAGCCAACTTAGTGAAGAACATCTTCGGTAGCGATAGCGATAGCGATGAACCCGAAATCGAGCGCGACGGCGCGACGGTGAGCGGTGATCGTCTCGATCAACCCCAGCCAGAGATCACGCACCAACGCAAATCTTCCCTCGAAGAATACTCGGATGACGACGACATGGACGTCGCGCGACGCGCACCGAGCGGACCACCGTTACATTTAGAACTTCCCTGCGCGGTGCCGAGCGTGGATGTTGCGCGAGGAGACGGGGAGGAGGTGAAGGTTGCGAAATTGAGTAACATTTTCGGCGTCGCCACCGACGCGTTTGACCGGGACACGTTCGTGGAGGAAACCGTGGAGGTTGTCGATGCCGATGGTATTTCTAGAGTGCGTATGCGTGATGAGAATGTGGTGCGGTGGCGTAAGAATGCGAGCACTGGGGAGGTGGAGTCGAACGCGCGCGTCGTGACGTGGAGCGACGGGTCGAGGCAGTTGGTCATCGGAGACGAAGTTTTAGAGCTCACCGAGCGCGCCGTGGGCGCAAACGAAGAAGCGTACTTATATTTACGTCGTCCTGGGTTAATGCAAAGTCAAGGTCGCTTGGCGTCCAAATTGACGTTTAGACCGGCGACTTTGGAATCGAGAACGCACAAGCGTTTGACGGCGGCTATCGATAAAAAGCACGGCTATCGCGGGCAACGCACGATGGAATACGTCTCTAACGTCGATCCAGAGAAGGAGAAGGAACAAGCGGATGCGGAATTGGAGAAGGCGCAACGCGAGAGCGCGGCGTTGGCGAGAAAGCAGCAGCGGATGATGAGAGAAGATCGCGAGAGGCGGTACGACGCGAGTCGACCCGAGGCGGGGTACACGGAGAATTATTACGAACGCCGCGAAGACGCCGGACCATCGACGACAGCGGCGGCGAGAATGGATGAAGATTTCCTCGAAGCCGATGGAGATGATCATGGCGCGGATGCTGATGACGATACGGGTGCGGTCGATGCCGCCACTGCGGCGAATACCGGCGTCGAGGATGAGGATGAAGATGACGCCGCGGGCGAACAAAAGGAGCGTCGGAAACGCGCGTTCGTCGAAAGCGATTCCGAGTAACACAACACATAGCCACACTCATATGATTTCAATAAAAAACAGCATATCAATCTACAGATTCTAAGTATTTTGCAGGCCACCACGTAGGCACGGAGACGTCGAGCGCGACGCCGTTTGTCGCGACGACGCCATTTGTCGCGAGCGCTTCGCGTATAAATTTCATTCTCGCGCGCATCAATCCTCGGTCTTGCTCCACGGCGATGACATCACCGACTGTTTCTCCTTTATCGTTGACGACTGGCGCACCGACATCGACAGAGGCGCCAGAAAACGCAAAAGGAACGACGCGTTTACGCACCGCGCCGCGGAAATGTTGCCGCGCCGTATTCTCCTGTCCCATGTAGCACCCCTTCGTGAAACTCACGCCATTGAGCGCGTCGAAATTACACTCGAGCGGATACGCATCCGCGAGCTCACTCACGCCCTCGGCGATGCCATGCGTCATGCGCAACACGCGATGCGCCGCATCCATCGACGTCGACGCCGGCGCTTTGGCGTCTCGCCTCGTCACGCCTCGACGGCCTAAACCATCAAATCTCGGATCGAAACCAATCCCGCCCCCATCGCTTTCGGCGCCAGGCAGCACCACAGACACTTCATACGCATCGCACGCCCGTTCGACGCGCACGTCCTTGCGTAAACTTAATCGTTTCAATACATTTGTCGTCTGCGCGCGCGTTTTCATTCGTCAGTCGGCTCGTCTGCCCGCGCGCGTCAAACATCCCACACGATTCGCAAATCAACCAAAACGCACCTCATCCACGCGCGCGCGATCAACATCTAATAAAAATCCAATCTTTTCCCCGCTCGCCTCGTCGTCTAATCGCGTGATGAAGACGTCGATGAATATTTTACCCTTGGGCGTGAGCACCGCCGCGTACGCGCTCGCCAACCGTTCAGCGCACAGCGCGTGCACGTCATTCGTCACCGAGCTCTGTGTCGCGCGCGAAACATGCGAAAACAAAACCACTGACGCGTCAGTGCACCGCGGATGCGTCGTCGCGCGCGCGCGATGACGGGTAAAGACGATGAAGCGCGCTGTCCCACACCGCAAACGAACCTGAAGCATGCTCGATGCGTCGGCACCGACGACGCGGAGGACGGCGCGCGAGGCGAGCGCGCCCGAAAATGCGCGCGCGAGCGTCATGTCGAGGCGTGGCGCGAGCGAATGCGATGATGGGTGCGTGCTCGGCGTCGGCGAGTGAGGCGTGAGTGGCTACGGCGTCGTATTACACGCGCGGGCGGAGAGCTCTATTCGTGCACCGCGATGCGCGTCGTCAACATTCTATGCGCACACGCGCGCACCAATGTGTGGTTGTATCGCGCGATGCGCGCGGGTGGCGATGGCACGCGCTTGTGCGCGTTAAAGCTCTACGATTTCGACGCCTTCGCTCGGCTTGAAGGCGCTCGCGCCGTCCCAGTCCCGAACGACCAATGTATACTCCTTATCCAAATCCAACATCGCCTTTAACGCATCGCACGTATCAATAATGCCTTGTTTTTCCTCTTCATTTCCACTCGATGCCATCTGCGCGACGTGGGATTCTAAATTAAAAACAGCCGTCGCGACGGTGTTGTACACGGAATCGACGCGTCGCTTGGCGTCGCCTCCGACGTGGAATTCCACCTCTGGAATCTCAAGTTCCGCCCCAGGACTGAGCATGAGCACCCGCCACAAATCACTCTTTTCCTTCACGCGCAAACGAAGCTCACGCGGGCGCGCTTGTGTGACTTGTGCGCCATCATCGCTCGCCGTCGCTCGCGCCGTCGTAACCTTGAACACGTCCCGCACCAACCCTGGTTGCAGCTCGCTCTCCACCTTGGCGCACTCCACGTGGGGCAGTTTCGCGATGAAATCCACAAACGTCCCCTTTAACGCGTCTTCGAACTCGTCCACGTCCTCGTACCCGAGCTCGTCGGCGAGAATCGTCGCTACACCGCCGACTGGGAGCCACTCCCCGGGCTGGGACTTGTACAGCTCCTCGAGCTCGACGACGATGCGTTCGATCTCTTGGTGGGAAATGTCCACGGAGAATCCATCGAGCATTTGTGTGCCGAGGTTTGACATGGCGCGTTGGCGTGTTTGGGCGAGGCGCGGAGGCACGGGAGGGCGACGGAGAGTGAGGGGTGGTTGAGCCGGGCGCGACGGCTTAGAGCTACGGAGGGGATCACGCGCGGTTGATGCGTATATGTGTGTTTGTGTATGTGTGTGTGTATGTGTATATATCGCTATCCGCTATGACGAGCTAAGGCGCGGCGTTGACGGCGTCATCGATGGACCACGTGGCAAAGTTTCCGTCGCCGCCGTCGCATTCGGCGCATACGGTTTCGGGCGGTAATCCAAAAGCGCGCACGGAATCACGTACGAGTGGGGTTAAATCTAGTTCTTCGATCGAGCGTGGGAAGGGAAAGACGTCGTAATCGCCCGATGTGCTCTCTTCCTTGGCGTCGGCGTCGAGAAATGCGAGGAAACGCACGGCGTCGTCCGCGTCGTCGTCAGACGCGTCTGGGAGCGCCATCGCGTAATTCGCACCGCAGCACGCACACTTGACGAATACATCGCCCGTAACGATGCCATCGATGAAGAATCCACTCGCCCCCGCGGGCTCGACGAACGCTTCGACGATAAATTTACGATTGAGCGCGGCTTGGGCGTCGCTCGCGTACACGCCTTCGACGACGTTCAATTTCTCACTCGCGGCGCTCCATGTCGTCAACCACGGCGCCTTTTCGTCTAAATTCTTATACGCACCGCGACGAAACATAATGAGCTGCGCGTTACGCTCGCGACGGCGTCCTTTACGTGCGTTTGCATCATCATCGCCGGCGCCTTGTTGCGCCGCCAGCCAAAGACGCGTCTGGCGCGTTCGCGTTCGATGCGTCGCCGACACATCAAACACCCGCGGCATCGTCAACCGCGACGACGTACGCATCGCAAACATCCCTCAGCAATCACCACACCGCGGCTTCGACGCCACGTGCGCACGAGAAACGTCCAACCGTCGGACGCGCGCGCGCACCGACCCGTCGCCCGTACCCTCTTAAATACGCCTCCACCGCGTGTGCACCGCCCGAAACGCCAACCCAACCAATCACTGACTGCTTTATTCCACCGCACTGTTATCCGCGATCGCCCGTTCGCGGAACGTGCGCCAATGTTCAAACTGTTCCGCGAAGACGCGCTCGCTCACCCGAGGATTCTCCAGCGCCAATCTAAACTCTTCCCTTAACAACTCCCGACGAAACCTCAGCGCGTGCGGGTAAAGCACAAACTTTGCGTACGCGGGTTCTTCCCAATACGCCAAATAGCGCAGGTATTCCACGAAGGCTGGGTCGCGCAGGACGCCGTCCGCGGCGAGGCGGTGCAAGTACTTTGGGTTGGCGAGCGCGTTGATGAACTCGAGTTCGAGCGTGAAGCGTTCGGTGTTGGACACGCCCGTGAGCGATTGGTTGTTGGCGAGTTCTTCTTTCGTGGCTTGCGTGAGCGCGGGTTCACGAGCGCGGGCGGAGGGCATACTCGCGCGCGGTGGTATGAGGACGGTGAAGGGCCGAAGAACGCGTGGATGATTTTGAACGTATATAGACACATTACAGCGCTTTTCGGGGTGGGTTTTAACCACGCCTGAGCGCCTTGAAACGTGATTCGAGCGCGGTGACGTGCTTATCAATCACCCGCACGGTGTGCTCCAAGTCGTTGATCTGATGCTCGATTTTGGCGATGGATGTGAGCTTGGGCTCGAGCGCGGATTCTTTCTGTCGCAACGCCGCGACAAAGACGTCTAAAGCTTCAATCTTTTGACCGATTTCACCATAGACCACGCTCGCGGTATCATTTGCGTGCTCTAGAAACCGAACTTCATTCGTCACGAGGTTGATTTCGGCGTTTAATGCTTCGGCGATTTTGTTAAACGCGCGCTCGGCGTCGGCTTCGGCGTCTGGCATGGATTTAGCGTTGTTCGCGGCGGCGTTCGCGCCGCTTCGTGCGAGCGCGCGCTGGGTTAAAATTTCCTCGCGACGCTTCGCGGCCCATGATAAGCATTCCCGAGCATTTCTACGACGCTCTTTCAAGTATATTTCATCCTCATGAGCGCCCGCGGAACCTCCGCGGAGGAAGCATCGAGCGACGCCAATTAAAAATCCCGCGTCGTTATCGGGCAAATCATCCTTCACTTTACTATCCGCGCGTTTCGGCTTTGCGCTCGTCGACCGTTTAGCATCTAACCCACTCTCGACTTTGTGCGAAAGCACGCTCGCGACGCCGTCGGAAAATGAATGTTGCCAGGCGAGCAACGCTCCGTTTTTCGTCGTCCAAATTTCAACCGCAGACGACGCGCTCGATGCCGCAACTTCGCCACAGTCTGGCAATTTCGTCACCGTATGCGCGCGATTCTGATGTACACTTAACTTTTCACCCTTTGCATCTCCTTGCGGTGCGCCGTACGCGGCGATGGCGCTCGTGAAACACGTCAACGCTCGAAACGACGCCGTCGTTTCGAGCGTCGTCCCGCCCACGACGTGCTCGCCTCGCGGGTTCAACCCAACCTCCCCTCCGAGCGCTTGCGCACAAATATAGCCCCCAAACCCCATGGCAATTATTTTACACCGCCCTTCACCGCCGCTCTCGCGCGCGGTTAACGCGTCCCGAGCCCACGAACGCAACGCGTCCACCCAACGCGAGCCCTTCGTAATCGCCGAATGCGACGAACCCGTGATCACAACTCCCGCGTACTCCCCATCCAGTGCGTGTACATCTGGTAATTCATCGTCATAGGCGCGATAGTGATCCCAACGCTCGTCGTCGCGGCCGAAAAGTGCGACGATGCACGGCGCGAGCCCGCGCCAGCGCGCGTCATCCTCGCAGTCAATCACCGCGTACCTCGCTGGCGCCTTCGTAGTCGCCATGGCGAGCGTCTGTGCGTCTGTGCGAGTTACACTCTTAACGTGACGTTGCGTTCGGCGCGATCGCGGCGATGCGCGCGGCGAAGAGTGAGGTGAGCTTTACAAAAAGTCTTTACGGTTACGTATTCACAACTCAACGCGTACGGCGCGGATATCAAAAAACCATCTACAACGCAACGTGATCGCCTCAAGTCGCGCATGGCGTTTACATGCCAACTCTATCAATCTCCATCAGCGTCTTCACCGCGGCGATGAGCTGGGAAACATTCGCGATTTGCTTCACCGCGAATCCGGTGGCGGCGATTCTGAAAATGTAATAGAAAAACGTCGGCGCCGTATCCGGGGCGCTCTTCATCACGTGCGCCGTCATATAAAACACCTCCACGCACGTGCAGCAAAACCCCATAAATATTCTATTCGTGTAATACGTGCGTAATAACCAGTTCGATGACGGTGAGAGGTCTTTATGACCATCGGCGCCGATGAAGACGTAGACGTACGTGTGAAACCAGTGCGAGGCGACGTCGAGCGACGCGAGCGCGATGCACGCCAAATACCACTCTCTGTATTCCATAGCCAATATCATCAGCAGCGCACACGTCGCTAATCTGTAGTCGCAACGAAAATCACGCACGTCAGTACGCCAAAACCGCGCTACACGTTGACATTAAATCCACGCGCCTGTCGGTCACCATGTCGAGCACGCGCCCGAATTCGCTGCATTGATTAAACTTTCTCGCAAATCTCCCATCGAGCTCATCGCACACGAACGACAACAAGTAGAACGCAAAGAAGGCATAAATGTCATCGAACGCCACGGCGCACGCGTAGGCGGCGCACGCGATGCGGGCGTAACCGATGAGGTTTGGGACGTAGAGCGCCACCGCATCGTGCCGCGTGAAAAACCAATTCGACGTCGCCGACGTCGTCGATGGCGATGACGGCGCGTTCGCGCGCGGTGCGCGCGGAGAAGATTTCACGCTCGCGGTTTTCGTCGATCGTCGTCGCGCGCTGGCGGTGCGTTTGGCGGGTGGCATGACGATGAGCTGCGCGCGCGAATGTGGCGGCATTCGCTGCCGCATCCATCGACGCGTTACCACCGTCGTCGCCGTCGTCGTCGTCGTCGCCGTCGCCGAGACCGAGACGAGCACGCCGTCGCGTTCGTTCGTACGCGCGCTCGAGCTCGCGCGTCGCGATGACGCGCACGGTGGCGTCGGCGCCGAATCTGTTGGCGCAAAACCTTGAGCGGCGCCGGCTCGGGTCCGCGCGACGATGCGCTCGCGGTGCGCTCGCGGTGCGCGCGTCGTCGTCGCCAGCGGCCGAAGTTGATAATAAACGCATCGCGGATGAGGAATATCGCGCGCTCAAGGCGGAACTGACGTCGACGTGTGCGAAACACGGCGCTGGGTTGAGCGCGTACGCGTTGCTCGGGTACGGCGTCGCGCCCGGGTTAAGCGCCGCTTTGGGCGTGCTCGGCGGGTTGGGGTATCTTAAGTTGTTACAAGAGTATTGTGATGAGTTGAGTGAGGGTAAGGCTGGGGTGGATGTGAGCGAGGCGGATTATACGCGGAATTTAGTGTACGAGCCGGTGACGGATGTCGGCGCCATGTTGGGCGGAGCGTTTGGCAAAGTTGGCGGCGTATATTCGCGCGCACTGTTACAGAAACGACTTCTCGTGCCCGTGGCGCTCGTGGTGTTTACGTCGACGTGGAATCATTTGGATTTGCCGTTTGATTTCTCCTATGGGGCGACGTTTTGTGGGTTTTTGTGTTACAAGACGGCGGTGCTGGCAAAGACGTGGGCCATCTTAAAGCCTTTGGTTCTCCCTGATTCTTCGAAAGCGCCGTAACACTAGCAGCAGCGAGCATTTAATTTCTATTTCTTTTAGGTGATTTTACGACGACAACGGCGACGATGCGCGATGAACATCTAGTAGTCTATTCTGTCGAATGATTAAAAATTCGCCTAATAAATCCGCGCATTCAAAGCCGACAACGCGTAGTGTGCTAGTATTAGATTGTCTACGCCTCGTCGCGAGCGTCAACGATGTATGGATCAGGACCGGGATCGGCCACGGAAACCCCGCTCGCGGTCCCTGGCTCGCGCGTTGGGAAAGGCACGCCGTCATCCCCGCCCAATTTCGGCGCCTTGCGCAGCGCGTCTTTAATCTTCACCATCGTCCCCGCATTCCCGGGAATCTGCCCTTTGACGTACAGCAAATTCTTATCGGCATCTACTTTATACACCCACACGCTTTGTACGGTTCGATTGCGCCCACCCATACGTCCAGCCATCTTTTTACCTTTAAACACCCGTCCCGGGTCCTGACACTGCCCGATCGACCCGTGCGCGCGATGCTTCTTCGTATTCCCATGACTCGCGGGTTGCCCCGAAAACCCCCAGCGTTTCATCGGACCCTGAAACCCTTTCCCTTTCGTCACCCCCGAAATATCCACGTACTGCCCAGCGATGAAATGCGCCGCGGTTATCGATTGTCCCACGTCCAACGCGCCGTCGGCGCTCACGCGAAACTCCGCGAGCGCGCGCTTAATCCCAACCCCTTGCTTCACAAAATGCCCAAGCTCAGCCTTGGTGATCTGTTTCGGTTTCTTACTCCCGTATCCAACCTGCACCGCGTCGTACCCGTGCTTCTCGGCAGTTTTCACCGACACCACTTCGCACGCGTCGATCCACAAAACCGTCAGCGGCACGCGCGCGCCCCACGCGTCCCAATCGCACGTCATCCCGCACTTCACCGCCAGCGCCCCCGTGCGACGCTGTTGCGCATCGCGAGCGACGCGATACGGGTTCGGCGTGCGGAATATCGCGTCCACCGCGCGCGCGGACGTGGCGAAACCTCGACCGATGATGGATGGAGCGATGCGCGGTGACGATTCCCCGACGAACCACGCCGTGGCGCTCGCGGACGGTGCGAACGCGCCCGACGTGCTGCACTGCGAGGCGAAGGACTTTGAGAGGCGCGCGAGCGCGCGCGCGGATGACATCGCGGGCGTCGGCGCGGCGTGGTGTGCGGCGCAGAGCGGCGGCGCGAGAGAGGTTTTCGGCGCCATGCCCTGCTTGTGTACTTTACCACTATTAGTACTATATACGTTATATTTACCAGGGTCTATTAGATTGAATAGTGCTAAAGTATGAGAGCGCCATTCCTCGATGCCACGGCGCGTCGTCGTCGTCGACGCGTCAGACGTCGACGATGGCGAACGACGTCCGCGAATCGCTGCTCGGGGGCGAGGCGCGCGATGCGTCGGTCACCGCACGCGATGGGTCGTGGTTTTCGCGACGCGCGAGCGCGGATTCGGATGGATTGGCGCGCGATGGTGTTGATTCGAGCACGCCCAGAGCGGACGATGGCGACGCGTACGAACGCATGTTGAGCGATTCATTAGCGGCGAATGAATTAGAGTTTTCATTGCAATCGATTAGTGACGCTGCGCGTGGGTTTGTGAGGCTTGTGTCGACGCAGATGGGTGAAGGCGCCGGGATCGAGGCGCAGCCGACGACGTCGTCGGCGCGACTTCGCGGGCGCTTTCGCGCGGGAGATGACGCGGGCGAGGACGCGGACGTCACCGATGTCGCGATAAAAATGCTTGATCGCGGTGGGCATGGTTTAGGGTACAGTTCGGGCGAGCACACCGTGGCGGTTGATCCAGACGAGTTGGAGACGGATGTCGGCGTCGGTTTGAGCCGAACCGAGGCGAGGAAGAGATTGGTGAAATATGGCGTCAACGTGATTGATATGACCGAACGCGGGGATGGATTTGGTGGGTATGAAAACGCGTTTGGCTCGTCCGCACGGTCGTTCCGTGCGTTTCTGCGTCGAGAGGTGAAAAATCCAATGATTCGCGTGTGTTGCGTATCCATCGCGTTGGAGCTCGCGCAGACGTTGAATACGTCTTCTCGAAAGGACGATCCCGTGTTCAACGTGTTAATTTTAGTAGGATTGATTGTGGCTAACGCCTATGTATCATGGGTCGAACGAGCCGATGCACTCGTGGCGAGTTATGAATTAGCAAAGCTCGTGAGCGCGCGGGCTACGGTGGTGCGAGGCGGCAGAGCGCACGTCGTCGACGCCTCGGCGCTCGTACCTGGAGACGTTGTCGTGCTCACCCCAGGGTGTGCCGTGCCCGCAGATTGCGTGAATAATGGACCACACAGTCTCGTCGTGGATAACAGTGCGATTACGGGCGAGAGAGAGACGATTACTGTAGCCGCCGGGGAGCCGTTGTTCATGAGAGGCGTCGTCAAACGTGGCTCTGCGCGCGCGCTCGTCGTCCGTACCGGTCAAAATACCTTTGCCGGTCGCGCCGTCGCCGTTGTTCGACGCCGTGAAGCAGGACGCCGTGAAATGTCTGCGTTCGACACCAGTCTCACGCATGTCATGTATGGATTATCCGTCATTGGATGCGCGTGCTCGGCGAGCGTGTTTTTATACTTGGTTGTGAGCGGCCGCGATTTCTTCGCGTCGCTATCATTTTGCGTGCTGTTATTGATCACATCAACGCCACTAGCGATACGAACCATCGTGGCGACAACCACAGCGCTGTGCGCGCGCGCGTTATCGCGTAAAGGCGCGATTGTGACGCGTATGAATGTCATCGAGGACTTGGCATCCATGAACGTGCTCTGCGTGGATAAAACCGGCACGCTCACGCGCGACGCCATGTGCTTGAGCTCCGACGTCCCAACCATACCTCTGTTGCAAGGCGTGTCGGAGAACGACGTGATGACTGCCGCGGCGCTCAGCACGAAGTGGTTCGAGCCACCGACGAATGCTATCGATGACATGGTGCTCGGCGCGTTTGACGTCACCGCGCTCGATGCCTATGAATTGCTCGAGTTTAAACCATTCGACGCCGCGACGCATCGCTACAGCGAGAGCCTCATCCGCCGCGAAGATCAAAGCATGTTTCGTGTCATCAAAGGACCAATCGAAAGCGTCTTGGCTGAATGTTCGAACGGTGACGCGGTGCAAACGATTGTGGATGAGGCGCTCGGGACGTTGAAATCTTCGGCGGCTCGAGGCGTGATTTCTCGCGCGCTCGCCGTTGCGTGTTCAAAAACAAGCGATGATCCGTGCGTCGCGCTTGGATTAGTCATCTACGAAGACGTCCGACGTCGTGATGCGAACGAAATGATCAACGCTGTGAGCGCGCTCGGGATTGATGTGAAGATTATCACCGGAGACGCGAGAGACGTCGCCGCGCAGGCGTGCGAAAAGATTGGCGTGCGCGTGGATGACATCTTAGCCCCGCACGACGTACCATACGTACCCCTGCGCACGAGCGTGCTGAAACCGCACGTCTCTGAAATGCTCAAACACGCCAAGGCGTTCGCGGGCATGTTACCCGAGGATAAACTCGCACTCGTCAAGGCGTACCGCGCCAACGGGGACACGGTGGGCGTCGTGTGCAACGACCCGAGCGACGCCCCGGCGCTGCACATTGCACACATTGGTGTATCCATGAACACCGGCAGCGACGCCGCGAAGAGCGCAGCAGATATCATCCTCACCGTACCTTCGCTGTCGGTGTTGGCGCACGCGGTGCTGTCGGCGCGAGTGATGTTTGCACGCGTGCGGGATTACGTGGTGTTTCGAGCGACGTGCACCGCGCACGTGTTGGGTTTTTTCACCATTGGCGCCGTGACCGTGAGCCCAAAAGCGTTTGACGAGCATTGGCCTGACATGTTCACATTGCCCGTGATTGCGCTGTGTGTGATTTTAGCGCTGAATGACGTCGTGGTGATTGGTACGGCGTACGACCACGCGTCGCCGTCGCGTCTGCCAGAAAAATGGCGCTTGTTACCAGACGCCATCGTATCCGCAGTGTCGGGTCTCGTGGCGTGTTTCACCACGCTCGCGTTGCTTGGAATTTCTCTGAGCACAACGAAAGCGGACACGTACTACGCCCAAGACGTCGGCGGTCGCGCTTTGGCGTTTGGCGAAGTCCAAACGTGCGTCTTTCTCAAAATTGCATTGACAGACGCTATGACGGTGTTTAGCGCGCGCACGCAAAAATCATGCGTCGAGCGCCGCCCGGGCGGCTTGGTCATCTCCGCATTCGTCACTTCATGTGTGCTTTCATGCATGCTCGCGGCAAATTGGCCGTGGATGGCGCTCGAGTCGATTTCATGGGCGCACATCATGTTTGTCGTCGCGTTTTCCGCCGGTTCGTTTGCGCTTCAAGACGCCGCAAAAGTTATCACCTATCGCGTGTTGCTTCGCGCGGGATGGATGGAGAATGTTGGCGTGGTGAGTAGTGGAGAATTTGCGCGCGTTGCGCGCGCAGTTGATCGTGCGATGCCAAAAATGGCGGCATCGATGATGACGATGACGACGACAAAGAACGCGCGGCGGATGCCAGAGCGTCGAGACGTTACGGAAATGTCTGACCTCGCGGCGTCTGACTCTGACGATGACACCGGCGCGTACGACGTCGAGGCTGGAGATATCGAGAGCGAAATGAATTCTTTACTAAACGACGACGACGACGACGACGACGACGACGACGACGTGACGATTGAAGAATCAGACTCAGAGTCGGACCGCGTTGATGAATTTTACAGCGACTACGCCGCGAGCGAGACGACCACCATCGACCGCGCGCCCGAAATCATCGCCGAAATGCTCCATTGCGAAGAAGACACGCCCAAGTTTGAGAGATTACGGCGCACTCCTGGATACTGCATGGCGACGCTGACGGACATTCAGTCTATTACAGAGTCACACGATTGGTGGAATACGTTTGCGGCGTTGCAACGCGAAGCCGCTCGGGTTTCAGCCCGGCGGGACGACGACGACGACGACAGCGGTGGCGCGCATGACGGCGATACGCGTCGCAATGACGATGACGATCAAAGTATAGACTATGATGACGCGTCAAGCGTACGCACGGGCGATCCAAACAAGGTTCTTCCGCACAACGCGTTAACCGCGCTCGACATGGGGTGCGGCGTTGGCACGTTTTCGGCGGCGTTGGCGAGGCATCTCAGCCACGCCGCGCTCGAAGCGCTGAGCTCCCGCCTCGCCGATCCAGCCATGCGACGTCTATACGTTAGTGTTGACTTATTAGACGTCTCTGGCGTCGCATTACACGCCGCGTCGCTATCGTTTACGCCGCCGTTTCACATCGGTACGCTGCACCGCGGCTCGCTCACATCCTTTGTCCCGCCAAGCGACGCCGTCGCTGCGTCGAGCGATAACGAATCAATGTTCAGCCAAGACCTATCGCACATTGGATACGACATTGTATACAGCGTGCATGGATTCGCCACCGTGCCGCGCGGAAAGATTCACGCGGCGTTGCGAAACTTTCGCGCATCCATGCGGCCGGGCGGATTGGGATTCATCGCCGCCGCCACAGAGCAAAGCCACGACGCGAGATTCGCCATGATGTACCACGACGAACGACGCAAGATTTTCGCCGCAGTCAACACACGCATGAACGAAGAACCACCGACGCTCACGAGCGCAGAGGTGATTTGCGATGCGTTGAGCGCGCAAGGAGTGTCGTACAACGTCGAAGTCAAATCGCACGTCACTTTGGTGAGCGTCGTCGACGGCTCGGCGATGTTAGAAGCTTATCTCCACGGCGTCGCCATGGATGACACGCTATCCTTAGATACCATGCTACAATCAAGTACGCTCGGGTCGTATTTATCGAGTTGTTTAACCCCCGACGGGTCGGCTTATGCGTTCCCACAAAGGGTCGCTCATGTCACCATTTAGAGTCTCATACGGTAGTTTTTCTAGTTTTAGTAATCAACATTCAAATCGTATTAGAATATACACAACGCAGGCCAGGCATGCGTCACGCGCGCACAATCACCCCATCACTTCCCTCCACCCCAAGTCCCTGATCCTTTCGTCACCGCCACTTTATTCCCTTGCCCCGATCCCGAATACGCCTTGACGACGTCGCACCCCAACGATTCCCGCGTATCCGCCTTGGTGTACGGATTCGTCCCGCTCGCATTCTCACACAACGACAACACCTGATACCGATCAATCACCGCCTCGGTAAAATCCGCATTGGTGACATCCATCTCCCCCAGATCCGCGCGCACGAAATTCGATCCGGCAAAGATTGAATTCCTCGCGTTCGCCCCGCGAAGCAGCGCATAGTCAAACATCGCGTTGGTCGCGTCCACGCCAGAAAAATCAACTCCAGGCATAATCGCGCGCGAGAAAATCGCTCCACGCGCGTCAGCGCCTCGAAAATCACTCCCTCGCAATTCTGCTTCGGCGTAAATGGCGCCGACGAGGTTTTCCGAGGTGAAATCCTCTTTAATGTGCTCAGCTTTGCTTTCGAGGATGACTTCGCGTTCGCGCGGCTTGAGTTTTAACCCCATCACCGACGGTTGTTCCTCGATGTCGTCCATGTACCCAGCTCGAGCGATGGTGTGCGATGACGGAGGTGCGCCGAGCGCGAGCGCGAGCGCGGTGAGCGCGGCGATGACGGTGCGGGAGCCAGAGTTCTCTCGCGCGGGCGACGAGGTCGAGCTCGAGCGGGACGACGCGCGCGGGACGATGCCGACGACGGTGGTGGCGGCATTGGGGCGTCGCCGCGAACGATCGCGCCCATGCAATCCAACGGACGTGCGCCGCGCATCGTGCGCGACGTGTAGCGAGGCGCGTGCGGCGAGCATGGAGCCGCCGACGACGACGCGAGTCGAAAAGTGAAGACACA
>Ga0255763_1001828_pt1 | contig 21315 bp, 14 predicted proteins | sample 041ome_2_FD_179963 | JGI IMG/M metagenome (GOLD analysis project Ga0255763, IMG submission 179963) | Coastal salt marsh microbial communities from the Groves Creek Marsh, Skidaway Island, Georgia - 041406US metaG (version 2) | ecosystem: Environmental > Aquatic > Marine > Intertidal zone > Salt...
CCACATGCGTATTCACACTGGAGAGAAACCGTATGAATGCGACGTTTGCGAGAAGCGTTTTATTCAATCTGGTAGTTTGCAAAGCCACATGCGTATTCACACTGGAGAGAAGCCGTATGAATGTGATGTTTGCCAGAAGAGATTTAGGACATCTAGTCATTTGCAAAACCACATGCGCACTCACACTGGAGAGAAATCGTACGAATGTCATGTGTGTGAGAAGAGATTTACGAGAACTGATCTTTTGCAATACCACATGCGCACTCACACTGGAGAGAAGCCGTACGAATGCGACGTTTGCGAGAAGCGTTTTATTCAATCTAGTAGTTTGCAATACCACATGCGTATTCACACTCGAGAGAAACGGTATGAATGTGATGTTTGCCAGAAGAGATTTACGAGAACTGATCTTTTGCAAATCCACATGCGTATTCACACTGGAGAGAAACCGTATGAATGCGATGTTTGCGAGAAGAGATTTACTCAATCTAGTAATTTGAAACGCCACGTGCGTAACCACCATTAGCTCTTTTAACATTGTACATTCTTTTCTTCGCAGCAGCTGTGTAATTATAAAAAACGTTTTATATTAAAACAATTAAAATAGAATGAACATTTTTCTGGTTCTTCTCTGTGTCTATCGTGGGCCGGCGGCGGCATCAGCGGCAGCAGCAGTTCCGCCGCTACTGCGCAAGAGGGAGTTGATGAACCGAGCGGTGATTCTTTCCGCGACGCCGCCAATCACGGCGCGCACGAAATCTTGTGCGCTCGGTTGACGCAACGCGTTTGTCAATACCGTCAATTGTTTTTGGGCTTTCTGTAAATCGAGCTCGCCGCCAGTTGTCGATGATGAGGATGACGACGACGACGCGTTTGCGTAGAGCTGAAAGCATCTGCTCACGCTCTCTCTCGTTCGCTCCAAGTCTTTCTTTTGAGCGACGGAGCCGCCGATGGTGATTGGAGGTAAGCTTTTGATTTGCTCCGGTAACGCGTCCACTAACGGTTTCAAGTTGGGATCTTTGGCGATATCGTTCGCCGAGGTCAACATTAAAGCTTCGATGACTTTGATCGTTTCTTTTTCAATCAACGGACGCAGAGTGTTTTTACCGTTATCGTTATCCAAAGCGAGATCAAGCAGAGGCGGTAACACATCCTCGGCGTTGAATTCACTGTTTTTCGAACCTTCCCTGAGTAAGTTTTCCAAGCGGTTCCATCGAAACACGTCGTCTTTAAACATTAACTCTTTGAAACTTTCTCTCAACTCCGGTCGAGGGTCCGTAAGCAAACGTCTTGCGACGTACGGGTATGCTTTTGCCAACACTTTGAATTTCGGATCCGTACTCAGCGCTAATCCTTCCAACACGGTTAAACTTCGTAAAATTAAAGCGTAATACCCGGGAACGTTGAACGGGTACGCATATAAGACCCCGCCTAACCCGTCCGTGATGGTTTTAAAGTTTAACTCTTCCACCGACGCTTCCAACACATCGTCGAAAAAATTCGCCAAAGCCGGGACGATTGGTTTTACGTCAACACTTTCATCCAAAAACTCCAGCTTGTAATAATCCTTCGCCATGGCCTCGTAGTCTCTGTTCACCAAGTGCACGACGTGGTCGATGATTGCATATCTCGCAGTTTCCGGCGTTTCAGACATCATCCCGAAATCGAGAAATGCGAGTTTCCCTTCCTTTGTGGCTAATAAATTCCCCGGATGAGGATCGGCGTGGAAATACCCAAACTCCAACAGTTGCCTCAACGAACACTGAATGCCAATGTCCACTAGACTCAACACGTCCAAACCTTTCTCTTTTAATTTTTCGCGCTCGGAAAGTTTTGTGCCTTCGATAAATTCCATGGTCAGAACTCTCGCAGACGTTCGCTCCCAATCTATGGTCGGGACGACGACGTCGGGATGATCGCCATACAAACGCGCAAAGCGTTCAGCGTTGATACCTTCTTGCACGTAATTCAACTCCAAAAACACGCGTTCGGCAAACTCGTCGACTAACGAAACAATCGATGTGTTCAAACTCTCCACGTTTGCGTCCACCACCGCGCCGAACATGCGAATGAGATGAAAATCGAGCTCCAGACCTTCATAAATAGACGGACGCTGCACTTTCAAAGCGACAGTTTTGTTCGTATCCAGCGTCGTCGCTTTATAAACTTGGCCCAACGATGCCGCCGCGATTGGTTGCGGTGTTATCGTTTTAAACGTGTCCTTCATCTTCCTCCCCAACTCTTTCTCCACGAGCGCAAACGCCTCTTTATCCGAAAACGTCGGCAACGCGTCTTGCAAACTCGACAACTCCTCTAAGTACCGCCCTGGCAACAAATCTGGTCTCGTCGACAGCGCTTGTCCAACCTTCACGAACGCCGGCCCTAACTTCGTCAACTTTTCTCTCAACTGCGCGGCTCTCACCCCGGCGTTCTTCTCCACCGAATCGCTTGCCGCGTCCGCGGCGACCAACGTCAACCAACTCCCAATCGACGTCGCAATCTCCACCGCACGAAACGCAACCTTCACGGGAGATTTCTTATACTTTTGGCTCGTTCGAATCGGGTCGTACGGTAACGGCGCTTGCGATCGCTGCGTCGCCACTTTCTGCGGCCCCGTCATATCCACTATGCCGTCGCCGCACCCCGCCGATTCCGTCTTGTACTCCGGGACTAACAGTTGCTCTAACGAAGATTTACTCTTGTTATTATTCTTCCTCTCTTCTGTGATTTTTCCATCCATGTCGTCGTTCGCGGTGCTGTTATCGTTCATTTTCTTCTCGGACGACGTCGCGCCTCCTCCCGCGTTCTTCTTCGTGTTCCTCTTAATCCTCGCATCGCTGGACCGCAACGAGCTTAAACTCGCGCTGCTGCTCGAACTGCTGCTCGTAAACCCGTTCGAATCCACTCGTGAAGATGAAGATGATGAAGAAGACATCGACGACGTCACCTCTGGTTCCCGTATCGCGCCTATCGTCGTCGTCGTCGTCGTCGTTCGCGTTCGTCTTCGTCTCCCACTTTTGGAAACGGAGACGACGACGTAATCCAATTTTTTATCCCACCTTTTCGAAGAAGCGCGGAGAGGTTGCGTCGTCGTTGTTGTTCTTCTTCTCCTCCCTTCGTTCAATACTCCTCCGGCGCCAGCGCGGGAGATGAACGACGACGATGCCATCGCGCTGGCCGTCGTCATTTCGGTGTCTCTCGTCTTTTCTCGGAATAAAAAGTGTCGCGTTGGGGAAGTTTTTTGTGTCGACGTAGACGCTCAAACGCGTGTGTGTTTGCGTGAAAAAAAATGAAGAAAGGCTTCGAAACGAGGCGTCGCGTAGTTTATTCATCACTTGTATCGTTGTGTGTGTGCATACATATATAGCAATAAATCTCTCTCTCTCTTCTCTCTCTCTCTCTCTTTCTTTTCGTTAAATACTATTATTCTTGCTGCGCCGTGACTTTCTCGAGCGCTTTGGTCGCTTCGCTCCACTCGATATCTCCCGAACTCAAATCGGCGATGAATTTTGCCACCTCGTCGACTTTAATGCGCACTTGTTCGCACGAGTCTCTCTCGCGGACGGTAACCGTCTCGTCTTTCGGGGTGGACGTGTGGCCGATGGTTCTGTGGTCGATGGTGATGGCGAACGGGACACCGAGCTCGTCCGTTCGGCAGTATCGTTTGCCGATGGAAATGGCGGTGGTGTCTAATTTTGCGGAAACCGCGAGTTTGGTCAACGATTTGTAAATCACGTGAGCGGCGGCGTTCATTTCCGCGTTGTTCACGAGAGGGAAGATTGTGCATTTGATCGGAGCGACTTGCGGAGGAAGCTTGAAGACGGCTTTGTTTTCGTCGTCACCTTCGCGAACGTAAAACGCGTGTTCAAAGAGGCAATACATAATTCTTCCGATACCAAACGACGGCTCGATGACGGACGGCGTGTAATTTCTCCCGCTCACTTTTTTCGTTTTCTTTTTCATTTCGAGCACCATGTCCTTCGTAATCGTCGCTTTCCCACCTTCTATGCCTTGAACGTTCTCCAAATCGGTTTCGCCCTTGTCTTCGAAATCTTTCTCGATCTTCGCCGCCGCGGCTTCGTCCAACGACGTCAACGCGTCGATGACAAACTTTTGGTCTTTTTTAAACGCTTTCCCTAATATCTGTTTGTTCATTTTCACCTCTACAACGATTTCTTCGACTGGTTCGTCGAACAACTCATACGCTTGTAAATCTACTTTGCTCGCCTTCGAGTGCGCGTCTAAATCGTACGCCGATCGATCCGCCAAACCGACACACTCGATCCATCCGTAGGAGCACTCAATCTCCGCGTCCCAGCAATCTTGCGCGTAGTGCGCCATCTCGTGTCTCAAATGCTGACGAAATCGAACGCGTTGCATGTCCACGCCTAACTCTTTCAAAAACAAGTGCGTTCTCGCGACGAAATACGCCAAAGTCTGGTTCGCGATGATGCCCTTCTCCACAGCCTCGCCCGTTTTCATCAAAAACGGTTCTTTTTTCCCGGCTTGCAACTGAGCCTCTTGACTGAACAAGTTCAACTCTATCTCCGCAACTTCGTCAAATCTCGGGTGGTCCTTCTTCGTCGGATGGCAAAAGTGCTCGATTTCCGCTTGCGTGAACTCTCTCACTCGCAACAACCCGGCTCTCGGGGCGATCTCGTTTCTGAACGATTGCCCAATCTGCGCGCACGCGAACGGCAACTTCCCGCCGTTAAAATACAACAACTCTCTAAAGTTCACAAACATGCCTTGCGCAGTTTCTGGCCTCAAAAACCCTTGAATGTTCCCACTCGGCCCAATCGTCGTCGGAAACATCAAATTGAACGGGTACGGATCGCTCAGCTCGTTCTTCGTCTCTGGACTGACGCAGCCGCACCTCTTCAACGCCTCCTTCATCTCATCTTCCTTCAACTCGTCCAATCTCGCGTACAACATCTCAAGCTCCGCTTTTTCATCCTTCCTCGTCGCTGGATCCGCGATCAACTCTTCCAATCGATCGCCCAACAAATGGTCCGCGCGAAAGCACTCCTCCGTCTGCACGTCTTTCACCATCAAATCCGTGAACCGATCGACGTGCCCACTCGCTTTCAACACCGTCCCTAACGTCACCGACGGGCACTCCACTTCCAACATCGACTCTTCGATCACAAAGTGGTGCCGCCAAATCTTTTGCACGTTCGCCTTCACCGCGCACCCGGGAGGCCCGTAGTCGTACAATCCACCCACGCCGCCGTAAATTTTAAAACTCGGAATATAAAACAATCTCGATTCCAACGAGTTGGCCACTTTCGCCCGGAAATCTTCCTTCGACTTCACCGCGTTGTCCCCGGACTCTTTCCTTCGCGCGATTTCCTCGCTCAGCTCGATCTTGAGTTGCTTCAGCTTTTCAATCGCCCGGGAAATGTCTTCCTGATTGGGACTTTCCGCCGCTTTCAACGCGCGGACCGTATCGCCTTGCTGCGTGACGAGGTCTTGGAGATGCTCGATGTCGACGAGCTCTGCCGCCGCTGGTGGTTCTGCCGTCATTTTAACAACGCGTCGTGTGTTTATGTGTTAGTGTGTTTATGTGTAAAAGTGTGAGATGGAGGAGATGTGTTCGCGTGTAAAATAAGTTTTTAGAACGCGGACGATGAGGATAAAAAGTGGCGACTACTCTCTTCAAAAAAGTGGACTCTGACTAGTTTTACAACGCTCTAAAATTAAAATAACATTTGCGCGCTTCTTCTTGTTCTTCCTCTCGTCGTTCTTGCTACTCTCGTTCTTTTCCCGCGCGGTTTTCGTCGCCGATGTTGTTGTTGTTGTTGTTGTTGTTGTTATTATTTTCTACGTTTTTTTCGTCCTCCTTCTCCTCGCGCGTTCCGACGTCGTTTTTGTTTTCGTCGAGCGCCGCCGCCGCTTTTTTCATCATGACGACGGCGGACGGGTCGATGCCGATGCCGACGTGAGAGCCGCTCGCGGTTAAGTTTTCGTTGGAATATTGTTTGTGCAGTTGTTGAAGATGATGATGCGATTGTTCGCCCGGTGCTCCTGGTAGTATTGCGTCGCCGCCGCCTCCTCCGGTGGCGAAATATATGGCGTTTTTGCCGAGCTCTTCTAAATAGCTCGTGGCGCCGAAAGCGTACGATCTTCGAATGTTAGCGTTGATAAAATCTCCGCCGCTTCCGGCTATACCACCATACGCGGAGCCCGGAGCGCCGCCTGCGCTGCCTCCAATCCATCCGAGCTGGTTTTCGCGAGCGTTGTTTTGTGCGCGGGCTCTTTCGCGTTCGCGTTTGAGCTTTTCGTGTCGATCTTTAGAGACCATCGGTCGTTTCCTGTTCAGAGCGAGTTGCGAAGCGTTTTTGAAACGGTGTGAAACGCCACTGCCGCCGCCTCCGGATTTTGCAATCTCCGCGGCAAAGTCCGGGGACGAGCTATCGTTCCGCGGTCGCGGCACGTGGGATTGGTCGATGCTTCCGCCCGCAGAGTTTTCCGAATCTTGTCCGCTGAAAGAAATCGTCGGCGGCGCTTGACTCGCAAGAATTTTCTTCCTTTTCTCCTCGTCTCGAGAGATGAGGTCTCTGGCGCTCATTTGTAATAGATCACGCGCCAGTTTCGGTAAGAAATCGGGAATGTCCTCGACGATGGTAACTTTGAATACCGATTCGTCTTTCGTTCGCGCCGGTATGTACTCCACCAACGCTCGACTGTTCTCCGGGTACTCCTCCATCGTCTCTCTGATAAACGTCAAGACTTTCTCCGCGAACATCAGAGCCACCTCTGGCCGCCACGCGTTTTTTTTATCCGCCGCTAACGCGTAACTCGGAAGCTTCATCGTTTCTAAATTTTGCATCTTTTGCACCATCCCGTGGTCGTCTCGAAAGCCGACTAAGATTTGTCTCACCCCGACCGTGAACGATTGCGCCCACCATTTCAAAAGCTTAAACTTTTCAAAATTCACTCTTTGTTTCTTCGTGTCGATCTTTCTGCTCGTTTTTAATTCGACGTAACCGGAAAGGCCCTCGGCGATACCGTTCCAACAATCGACTTCGCCGCCTAACAACAATTTCGTGTTCTCGCCGAGCTTAGATTTTGTCACCGTACAAAACGATTCGCGACAGTCCACCGCGTTCGCGTGAGGTTTCTCCGACGTCACGAATTCCTCAAACGCGAACCCCCAATAGCTCATTCGTTCGTGCCACGCTAAATCTTTCTCGCTTTTCGTTTGTTGTTGTGTTCCGCGCTGCTGCGCGTCTTTTTTGTTCTTCAACATCTCTCGCGCCTCTTCGAGCTTATGTTCAGCCTCGAGGACGTTAAGTACCAAAGTCGCCGGTCGTTTGCTTTTCGTCGTCGCGTTGTTGTTACTTCTATCGATTCCCTTCCTCAAAGCCTCGTCTCGGATGCCTTTTCCTCTTCCTCCGGCCGCGTTGGTGGTAACCGTATCACCGCCAGGAGACCCATCTCCTCCACCGGAGGAATTCGTCGCGTTGTTCGTGCTATTGTTCGTGTTCGTGCTACTCGTCCTCTTCAATTTGCTATTATTAGTATTATTCGTCGCGGTGTTTTTGTTGCTATCATTATTGCGAGTGTTCATCCTGCGAGCGCCTTCTTCGACGTCGCGTTTCTTCATTCCTTCTTCTTCTTCTTCACCATCTCTTCCTCCAGCGGCGGCTGCGGCGGCAGCGGCGTCATTTGCGACGACGACGACGACATCCTCGTCCTCCCCGTCGCAATCGAACCTTCTTCGCACTAGCTCGCACTCCAATCGAAATCCTTCCCGGCTTTCCCACGGCGCGCACAAAATCTTGCTCATGTTCCCTCGCCAAGATAACACGTCCACGTCTGCGCTCGAAGAAGATAACGACATCAGAATATATATATATATATATAAACAGAGAAAGATAGAGAAGATGCACTCGTCAGTAGTGCGGCGATAATAATAACAACAGTAGAAAAAATTGGACTCGATGCGCGAATATACGAAGCGACGAGAAACGACGCGGCGCTTTTCCCGCGAGCGAGAACGCGAACGACGCGAACACACACCATACAACAAAAACTACTAAAATAAAACAAAGAACAAACAAAAAACAGAACGCACCGAGCAACAAACTCGCCTTCCCGCTTCTCTCCAAGCTCTCGAACAGCGGCATCAGCGGCGCCGGGTATTCGTTCAATCGATCCCGATCCCTAAAATTCGCAAAACCTTCGTTCAAGTCGAACGGCATTCGAACTTCTCTGACTCTTTTCAAATTCCTCGCGTCGAAAAACGTATCCCCGCTCTTCGTTTTCGAAAAGTGCGACACTTCGATCGGTTCCGAGTACGGAAGCATCGTCGTCGTGGGATGAGGAGAAGAAGAAGACGAAGTAGTGGAGGAGACGTGTCGATGACTGTTTTTGAGGAGCAAATCGCTCACGGAAACGACGGCGACGGAAGAGACGTCTTCTTTCTCTTCTTCTTCTTCTTCTTCTCGAGCGACGGGAGGCAGATGCGAAGCGGCGGGAGAAGACAAAGCCGGAGGACGATCGCCCTCTTTCGAAGAAGAAGAAGAAGACGCCTTTTTCGATGGCATTTTGATACGTATCGCGCGGCTAATTTGTAACGGTAATGTCTTTACTTTTTTCCCCAAGTTACTCACAATAATGAGCGCTAATAATAACAACAACGACAACAACGACACACCGACGGCGGCAGTCCATCATAAAGTCTGGGCGCCGAAACCGACCGAGCACTGCGTCTTGTGCGTGCCAGACAACGAAAAGAAGGTTCGTGTTTGTCTTTTTAACGCGCGTAATATTTTCATCTTCTCTCTCTCTTTTACTCTCTCTAAAATTTCCAATTCCGATGTGCGCGCTTTTATTAACGATATGACACTTTCTCTCTCGATACGCAGCAAGCGATGATCGCGCTGGCGAAAAAAGCGACCCAAACGGACGCTTTAAAACTCCTTCTCGTCGTGTGCGACCGAGAAGCGTTGGAAGGGCGCTCTGGTTTGCTCCCGGGAGGGTTTCCTTCGTGCATTTACATGCACTCGGACCAACCCAAGTGCCTGAGGAAGATACAGATGGAAATATTCAACTCGTAAGACTTCGATTTGCGCATAACGAATATGATTTTAACCTTTTTGACTTTACTCACACACTCACTACAGACCGTTCGACGCGTTCAAAGAGGAAATGGCGAAAGACGGGTGGACGCCGGAGATGTTTCGGAGAGATAACATTGGAAACTTACTGGCGACGACGAAGCGGTGCTTGCCGTGTTTCTCTTCTTCTTCGAACGGGCGAAAGAGAAAGGCGCCGCCGGTAAAATCATCGTCTCTGGAAAAAGAGAAGGAGGGAGAGAAAGACGACGACGACGACGACGAAGAGGACGACTTTTCTTCGACGATGCCGCTGAAAGCGAACGCGGTCGTTTTCAACTTTTCGTTTACCGACGACAACGAGTATTTCGAGTGCGCGAGAAGCGCGACGGGAGGCGCGAGTTTGGAAGATTTCGAGAGAGTACGCGTCATCAACGTGCTCAACGAAGCGGAGAAGGACGATTTAGAGACGAGGCTGTTTGAACGAGGCGTGCCACTGAGAGTGCTGCACAGCGCGAACGACGAGAGCGTGTTCGAGGAACCGCGCAGGAAGGGACGGTAAACGACGACATCGTTCGATTTTGGTCGAAGAGGAGGAGGAGGAGGAGGACGAATCCGACGACGACGCGAAGCGTAGATTATATGTAGTAGTAGTCGTAGTATTTTTACTATAGAGCATTTAAATGTAAAACTCACCAGCGGCAAAAGAAAACAACACGGACACATATAGACACACACATACACACATTGAGAGAGAGAGAGAGAGAGGGAGTTAAAGAAAGCGCCGGATGACTCGTTCCGAATACGAGTAGCCGTCGCGCGGTTGAAAGCGTAAAAAATATCTTTCTTTATCCTCACACCAAAACCCATCATCATCGCACTAAAAAAACCCATGTCCACAAAACACGTCGCCGCCGGATTGGGCGTTTCCGCCGTCACCGCCGCGTCTTTCCTGTACGGCGCGCAAATTTCCGACGTGTACTTCGCCGAGCGGGCGTTATCGAGCGAGCAATCGACGTTCGAAAAGCTCGAACAGACTAGACGGAGTTTGCGTCAAAGTTTGGAAACTTTGACAAAACAATCGCGAGAAACCGGCGAAAACCTCGATATCGCGCGCGAGAAACTCACCTCCGCGGAGCGCGAAACCGCGAAGTGTCGAGAGCAAATCGCAGAGTGGCAAAGGAGAGAGAAAGAGGCGAAAGAAATTCGGCAAAAGTATATCTCGGAGTGCGCGCGATTGGAAAAAGAACGCGTGGAGTTGCAAGTGAAAGAGAAAGAGCAGAAAGAAAAGGTGGAAAAGGCGAACGCGGCGTCGAGCGCGAGTAAAGAGAGGGTGAGCAAGTTGAGGAAGAACGCGGAGAGATGCATGGAACGGCTGGTTGGAAAGAAGAAGTAGACGTAGGGGTAGACAAAAACAAAAACAACAACAGATGATGACGACGATTAGCGTTGCATTTTTTATTATTAGGCTGTAGCTTTTATACGCGTTATCGTATATATTTAGTTCGTCACTCGTCGTCTTCGACGTCGAGCCAGTCGATGTAGGATTGGACGACTTCGCATCCTTTCGCGAGAAATCGAATGTGGTTTTGTTTGTATCTCAAAGCGGCCGGTAAGAGGGCCGTTACGTCGTTGATGTTTTGTTTTCTTCTTCTCTGTTCGTCGGCGGTTTCGATGAGCGACTCCATCTCGTCCTCTAAATCTGCGTCGGAGAGCGTTTCTAGGATCGCATTTAAGCGAGCGCTCCACGCGGCGTGGATTTTGAACGCGTTTTCCAACTCCGTTTTCGCGTTTGTGGTCGTTGTTTCTGCTGTCGTCGTCGTCGTCGTCGATACCGCCTCGCTAGCGTTGTCATCGTTGTATTCGTCGGTATCGTAATCGCTCTCGTCTAACGAAACGCTTCGAACAATCGCGTCGACGTAGTTCAACGTCTTTTCGTCCACGCCTTGATACACAATCTCCATCTCTTGGCACATCGAACGAACGCTCGTCGCGTTCAACGCCCACTTTTCATCGTCTATTTCTAATCTATCGAACCTATTCGCCTCTAAAGAAAATCCATACGCGCGCATCAACTCTTTGTTATCTAATCGTGGACCGTAGCTAATCGTAATCTCTTCGTCTTTCTTCACCGGTCGTCGCGTTTCTAACACGACGCTGCCGCCGCCGCCGTCCACCGTCCCGCCGTTGACTAACCGGAACAACGAGCCTTTCATACCTCCACCATCGCTCGCGCCTATTTTCTTCAACGCGGTGACGTTTTTCGACGCCGCGTGATTCGCCATATCAACGCACGGCGCTAAAACCGCGACGTCGGTATTATCGACGCGCGATTCGGGCGTTTCCCCGACTCGAGCGGCAATCGCTCGAGACCGAATCAACGAAAACGCGTAATACAAATCCTCCACGCTCGCGCCGTTGCGCAATCCAATCTCCTCCTCGCCCTTATACTGAATCTCAAATTTCACGTGCATCTCTTTTATCTTCTTCTTCAGCGCAATCGCGTCTTCGACCAACTCCCGATCGAACGATTCACACACCGCTCTCAACTCTTCCTCCTCTCTCGCGAGCAACATCGACGGCAACGCTTCCTTCGTCGGCAACCAGTCGCGCCCGTACTCTCGCCACACTTTGCAATCGCCCTCCTCCGCGATCGCCCAGAGCAGCCACAACGCTAAACCCATCTCTCTTCGTTCAGGGCTTTTTGCCTGAACCATTTTCTTCGTAAACGGTGGTAAATACGCCTCGTTTCGTCTCTCGAACGACTTTATTATATCAAACGCGGTTTTATCCGTAACGACTGATTCATCGATACCATCATCAAAACTACCACCACCAATCGGTGCGATTATGCACACGTCCAGCGGTACCTCGAGCAGCAACCCCGGCTCTTTCCACCCCACGTTCCCGTTCGCGTACAAGCCTCTCTCTTTTTTTGTCGTCGTCGTCGTCGTCGACGAAGACGAAGACGAAGACGAAGACGAAGGCGTTTCCAATCGTATCTGCGACCGGATTCCAAACCGTCGCATCGCGTCTTCAAACGCGTCTCGTTCCGACGCTTTACCTCCGATGAGAGAAGAAGAGCAGACGACTCTGAGCGACGACGACGATGAAGAACAAGGAGGAGGAGAAGGAGGAGCGAAAGGACGGAAAAAAGAGCACTTCGACGAGAAGAAGAGCGCCATGTCGTGCTTTTTTCTGTCTCTCTCTCTCTCTCTCTGCCGGAAAACCGTGCCGGATTGTTTAGGGTGTTAACCCTAAACCCTAAACCCTAAACTAAAAAATCCGCGCTCGTGATTTGACGCGCGTTCTCAACGCAACAACAACAACGCGCGGGCGCGGCGGCGGCGACGCACGGCGCGATATATATTATGCTTCCTCGAAAACCCACCACCGCGGCGCCGCGCGGCGGCTTGACGGCGAGAACAACGTCGAGAAGAGAGAGGCTGTTTATTTTCCTGCTCGGTGTAATCACCGGTCTCACGTTTCTAAACGTGCACGAAAAGCACAAAACCATCACCACCACCGCGGCGTTGTCGTCGTCGAGCGAGGACGAACGTCTGCGTCTTCGTCGCGCGAAAAGTAACGACAACTTTAACGCGGCGGCGACGGCGATTATTATTGGCGGCGACGATGACGACGACGACGACGACGATAACGACGAGAGAACGCGGCGGAGAAGCGATGACGTAAAAACGAAGAAGAGCGTTGCGAGTGATTCTTCTTCTGTACGAACTCTCCCTCTTTCGGGCGAAAAATCCTCCGAGACGGCGCCGCCGCCACCGCCACGGGGGGGGGCTTCTTCGTCTTCTTCGTTCCAATATTATTGGGCATCAAATATCACTAAAGACGCTCAAAAGCAAGATGAAATTAGAAAAGCCATGCGAGCGTCGTACGGCGCGTACGAAAAGTACGCTTTCGGCTTTGACGAGTTACAACCTAAATCTTTAAGAGGTTCAAACAATCAAGGCGGCGTATCCGCCTCGGTTATCGATGCCATAGATACGCTGAAAATAATGAATCTAGAAGAAGAATACGAACGCGCACGCGCCCACATTTTAAACGATGAAACATCTGGAATAGAAAAATTAGCGTCGGCGAGACTGGATCGAGGCGTTTCGGTGTTCGAAACAAACATTCGCGTTTTAGGCGGATTGTTATCCATATACGATTTGACGTCGGATGAAAAATTTTTGGAAAGAGCGGTACAAGTCGCAAACGCCATAGCGCCGGCGTTTGAAACAAAGAGTGGTATTCCTTACACGATGATAAATCCGCTCACGAAAAGAGGCGAATGCTTTAGTTTTTATCAAAATAGCGCGGTTCTCGCAGACGCGGGTACGCTTCAGTTGGAATTTTTTACGCTCGCGGATAGAACGAAGAATAGAAAATGGTACGAGTATGCGAAGAAAGCTATGGATGTCATCTTGAGTTACAAACCTGTCAATCCAAACTCAATAAGCACGCCTTTAGGACTGTATCCTTTATTCATTAATCCGAGCACGGGAAAATTTACATCGGATCACAGTTACGCCATAGGCGCTTTAGGCGATAGCTTCTACGAGTATTTAATAAAAGCGTGGCGCGCGTTCCCAAACGCTGGAAAACGCTCGAGATATCGAGTTGAATTTGACAACTCTATGGATTCTGTACTTAAATTTATGGTTTCCAAATTTCCAAAATTAACGTGGCAAGGAACTAGTGAACAATTGTACGACGCGTGGTTTTTGAATGATTTAAAAAATGGGCGTCAAATATTAAAGATGGATCATCTCGTTTGCTTCATTTCAGGAGCGCTAGTTCTCGGCGCAGAACATGCGAGCGAGGAAGAGATTGCGAAAGAGTATTTAGCACTAGCCGAACACACGACGACGTTGTGTCGTGACTTTTATCGCGCGCAGGTTTCCGGACTATCGCCTGACGTCGTCGTCGCCTCTTCCGATAGCGGCACCATGTACGGGACGCACAACCAAAACATTCAGAGGCCAGAAACTGTAGAAGCTATATTTTACATGTATCGAAAAACTGGCGATGAAAAGTACCGAAACTGGGCGTGGGAGATATTCCAATCGATGAGAGAAACGTACGCCACAGATACCGGGTGGACCGGTATTCGCGACGTCCGAAATAAAGCATCGCCGCAGAACAGAGACGACATCACGCAAACTTTTTTCTTCGCGGAAACGCTCAAGTATTTATATTTGACTTTTGGTTCGAGCGATGAAATCGATTTGAGCGAGTGGGTGTTTAACACCGAAGCGCATCCGATGAAAGTCAGTCGCGAATTCGCGTTTTCATTTTGAACGCGCGTATGAGAGTCAATCGATAAAACGATTAACGTTCTTTTTTTAAAAGCTAGCGACACGCGTCTAGAAGATTAACGCATCTACCATCTTCAATTCAACGCTTCTTTTTTGGCCGGCCGACGCTTTTCTTTTCAACGCCGGTCGCATCGAAGAAAACCCTAAACATTACACAAGCCATCCCGATTTCCCTAAATAACGAACTCCTTCACTCTTAAGAATATTCGCGCGCGACGATAATATGATAACGGTACCACGCTTCTTCCTCCGTCTGTGCTTTTGCGTTCTCGTTTTCGCGTCGACGCTGACGAGAACGACGACGAGCGCGTTGAAAAACGACGAACGCGGAAGCGAGGAAGCGAAGACGTCTTCTTCTTCTTCTTCTTCTTCTTCTTCTTCTTCTTCGTTATTGTTGGAGCAGACTTTCGTTGAGCTCATCGTCAACGCGGAGTCGCCGGAATGGTTGACGTCCGTGGAGGCGTTTTTACGCGAGGAGGAGGAGGAGGACGACGACGAAGAAACTACGACTCTCTCGTCTTCGACGCCTTCGCTGTCCAAGCAACACACGAAGCCGTACGGGAACCCGAACACGGGAGCGTGCTTACCGAACGAGATGAAGGTACAAATTCAAGGCATCGCGGGCAGTTTTTGCTCGCCGAAGTGCGGGTCGAATCTGCCGTGCCCGATGGACTCGTATAAAGGAGCGACGGCGAAAGGGCAGTGCGTTTTGCAAGTGCCGAGTTCACCGACGCCGAGCCAGTGCGCGTTGATTTGCCGACCGGAACCTGGGACGAATGGAGGGTGTCCGCGACACGGCGAGTGTCAACCGATTCAAGGTTTGGGGATTTGCACGTATCCGTCTTCTTCTCTGTCTTCTTCTTCTTCTTTGGAGGAGGAGGAGGAAGAGGAAACCGTGACGGCGGAAAAGAAGGAAGAAGTGACGTTGAAGGTTGCGTCTGCGTAAACAAACAAAGAAAGAAAGAAAGAAAGAAAGAAAACAGAGGAGGGAGAGAGTGCGGATGTACCCCGCGCGCGAGAAATTATCGTGTTCTTATTGTACATAAACTGCGTGTGAATTAAAAAGAACGACTACCATTACATTCATTTTTTACAAACACGCCTCCTCGGCGCGCGAAATTGTGTATCTGAGATTGCGTTCAAAATCGAAAATTTTCCCGAGGATATTGCACGCCGAGAGGCATTTCGTACGAGTCCTCCGTTTCTAACGTGTACCCTTTCACTAAAGAGTGGACGAACCAGTGCCAATCGACGATTTTAGCGTTTGGAAACGTTTTCTTCGTTCTCTCGATGAGTCGCAGCCCGGTTTGCGCTTCGCCGTCGAGGAAGACGTAGTCGACCGAGGCGCACGCCTCTTCGTTGAACTTCATATCTTTTTTGCTCCTTCGTTGTTGTTCGCTCTGCTTTATATTTTGTTCGCCCCGCTCTTCTTCTTCTTCTTCTTCTTCTTCTTCTTCGCTGTCAGGGACTGGCGAATCCGTTTCGTTTTCTCTAAAATACGAGTCGAGCACAACGTAGTCTCGTTCCCGGAGCACTTCGGCGCCTGCGCTTTCTACTATTCGCTCGCAATCGCTCTTACAAATGCCCCATTCTGCCTTTGTCGTCGTTGCGTTTGACTTTTGCCGAGTATTTTTCTCGTCGAAACCGTTCGTCGAGACGAAAAAATCCGGAACGTCGACGACTATCTTGAGACCGTTAAAGACGCCACTGCTTTTTGCCGCCACGATCTCTTTTGCCGTGCGCGCTCTTCTCGTCAGCATCAAAGAGTCTGACTCCGAGGATGCGAACACGCCGCTTTCATTTCCATTCTCGTTGCTACCGTACGTTTTCAAGTAATTTTCTTTATTCCTTCGGTGTAAAGACGCGCTGTTAAAAATCCTCACATCGAGTAGACCGTCGGTGCCCACGTTCCAAGTACCCGCGGCGTCGTAAATCTCGAATTCCTCCTCGTTGGCGTACTTCTTCGTGCCCTTCCGAGAGGCGATCCATTCGCTCGATACGATCCAAATTCCTCTCGCTAACGATTCCAAGTACCGCACGGAGCGTTTCTTGACTATGTACTTATTTTTTGCCCCATTTTTCGTGTTTACGCTAGCGTCATCTGCATGGATGGTCGCGCCACTCGTCACGATGCAGTGCGTGACGTCGTCATCTAGCGGTTGATCGTCGTCTTTGACGACTACCGCGTGTTTTCCGCACTGCATGATTTGGTTCAATATTTCGTCGTACGCGGCGTCTTTCACAGATTGCTCTGTTTGGCTCGACGACGTAGTCGTCAGCGAGAAAACTTCTGGAATATCAAAAATCGTAGACGCGCGTCTCTTACTGTTAATCCTAGTCGAGGAGCGCAAGCGAGAAAAGGGGTTATGAAAGGTAATCTCCGTTGTCTCCGTCGTCGTCGTCGTTGGCTTTGCCTTTACCGTCGTCCCTTCCCCTTCTCTCGTCACGACGGCGGCGTATTCCTCGCCAACCCCTAGCGAATCTCGAACAACGTGTACACCTTCTTCTTGACGTTGAAGATCCTGGCTTTTTTGTGTCGATCGATTCCTGCTCGCTTCCATATACTTCGTCGTTGCTAACCACACGCTTGGATCGACGTTTGCAAATACTTTCCGGTACTCGCTCTTCGTCATCCCTTTTACCGGCGCTTTGCCGTGCATGTGAACGTACCTCGCGCGCAATTGATTTATAGTCATGGCGTCAATCTCTTCCGTCACCTTCTCTCGCAGTTTTGACTCCTCTTCTTCTTGTTTCCGTCGCACAGCGTCTTCTTCGAGCGTCTCCCGAGCGCGTCGCACTTTTTCTCTCTTCTCCTTCAACGCCTCGATCGTCCTCGACAACTCCTCCATCGCCTGCGACTTTTCGCGTTCGCTCGCAAACGCCAAGATTGCCCGTCTTTGCTCTTCCAACTTTTTTGCAACCGTCGCCTCGCGCTCCTCTTCAGCCTCTCTACCGGCGTCAATTTCCGGCGTGAGCGGCGCGTCGGGGTCGCCCATGATCTCCATCGCTTTTTCGCACGCCTTCCTCAGCAACGCGGACTCGAACGCCGCCGTCAAGGTTGACATCGGCGTCGTCGTCGTTGTCAGCGATCGTCGGCATCTGATGTCATCGCCATCAGATGACCTTTTCGCGACTTCGCTCTTCGCCTCTTTCCCTTCTTTCCCTTCTTTTCTTCTTCTCATCTCCTCTTCCATTTTCGTTTCCAGCTCTTTCGCCCGCTGCGCTATTTCCACCATTTTTATGTTCACTCTTCGCTCGCCAACCTTCTCGCCTTCGAGCGAGAAATCTTTCGCGAACACGCGCTCCGAACACCTCGTTGAAGACGGGCAAAACGCTTCGTAAAACCCTTTCCTGGGTTCCGTCGCGCGAATACCGCACTCGCGGCAAATCGTGTGCCCGCAGTGCAGCGTGATGGGTTCTCTTTTTGATGACGATGAGGTCGACGACGATACGAAAAACGCGTTTTGGCACCCGTCGCATTTGAGGAGATTTTGGAGCGTTGAGAGCAAAGAAACGACGTCTTTTTTTTCGCCGTCGTCTTTTTCGTCGGGAGTAGCGACGACGGCGCGCTTCTTGCGTTTGCTTTTAGTACCCATCGCGCGTCTCTCTCTCTCTCTCTCTTTCAAGCGCGTGTTTGAGAAGGAGTTTTAAGTGAGTGAATTTTTGAATTTTTTACCCGTCAAGAGAGGTGTGTGGTGCCTAAAAAGATATGAAAATATGAGCGCTTTCGGACAACTCTCTCTCTCTCTCTCTCTCTCTTTCTATATTAATCTATCTATACATTCTACCTAACAACAGCTGGCTACACAATCGCTCTAATTCGCACTACCTTCTCTTAAACCTCACTTCGACTTTTCGCTCGTATTTCAGAGTTTCCGACCGTCGGGACCGGATCCGGATCCGTGGAGTTTTACGCCTCCTTCTCCTCCTCCTTTCTCGTCTCTGCTCTCGTCGTACTCGTCGCCGTCGAAATCTTCGCTCTGGAAAAACGTGTAACTCAAGACTAAACTGTTCACGTCTTCCATGCCTCGGTCGCTCGCGAATTCTGGGTCTAAGTAAAAAAATACCGGCATGTCCACCTTCTCTTTGGCTCGTAAACGCTGCTCTTCGAAGCAGAAACATTGGATTTTGTTGAAATACTGACCGGCTTTGCCCGGTTGCACGTTATACGTCGCCACGCCAGTAATTGCGCTCGAACTCGTATTCTCCGCGGTATAAAACGCCAACACCGTCTCCCCGGGTGTCACCGTCACCTTCTTCTGCGTCGGCGTAAACTTCCACGGCAAACCTTCCGCCACGTCCGCGTTGAACGTGATTTCAATCGAACGTTTCTTCGCCTTCTCGAGCACAGATTTGTCCATCTGTTCTCTCTCTTGCATCTTATCCTCGATCGATTTCCGCTGCGTGGTGCCTCCAAATCCAGTCGCGCGGCAAAACGCCCGGTATAACGGAACCGACGCGTACGACGCGCCCACCGTGAACGAGGTGATTGCCAACAGGTAATAGAGCATGTTTTGGTTCTTGTCCGAAATTGTTTGTCGTTTCTGCGACGAAGAAGACGACGAATACGAATAACGCGCACTCTGCGAAACGCTACCGCCCCGCATCATCATTTTCGCAGCTCTGACGCACACGTTATTCTCGTTCGCGTCGCCTTTTTTAAACGCCGCGCGAGAAGAAGAATGGTGACATCGAAGATGACGACGGCGTTGACGTTTCCCAAACAACACGAAAGCTTTGCCCTCGTCGTCGATGGCATCACGCGCTCGGAATCGACTCCGACGCGTAAAAAACTCCCTGGTGCTGCTACTACTACTACTCGACGACGAAGATGAAAACGTTGCGGATGCCATCGCTGATAAAGAGCGCGCTTTTCGTCGCGCGTGGTGCGCAAGCATATTTTTCTCTTTTTTTTTTCTCTTTTGTGAGGGATTGTTTGCGGGGAAAAACAGAAGAGAGGAAGCGAAGCGCAAGGGACGTCGGCGCGTCGCCAGAACAGTTCTATACCATACTACTAATATACATGTGTGACTTTTACAACACGCGCGCGCGCACTATGTGTTATTTATATTTTCAAATCCAAAGTGCGAATTATATTATGCTCAGAAAGAGGCATATGAACCCAGTCAAGAGGAACGGCGCGCTTAAATATTGCCAAAACAATAAACTCGCGACCCCTCCGGCGGCTTTTTCTGGTTCTTTGGAGTACATCATGGTTTGTAAGACCATGTTCGAAGCGGTTGGCGTACATCCTTCGATGAGGAAGATGAGCCAGAAGGTGTGGTCGGTGCCGTTCGTGGACGGTAAAGCGGAGCTGTTGATTTTTTTAAAGAGGAAATAGACGCCGACGTGGACGAGAGGCAGGAGGAGGAATCGGACCGATAAGACGCCGACGGCGGTTCGTTTCGGCGCAAAGGAGTGGTCAGGGCCGTTCGCTAACGTTGCACCGATGATGACGAGAACTTGAGGAACGGCGGCTCTGCCCATGGAGTAAAACGCTCTGTAGACAAAGTACAGAGCGCCTTCGGTGTCGAAGAACAAGTGCCGAGTGAACGGAATTATGCCCAAGATTAAACCAGATATCGAGGCGCACATATTCACGTTGACGAAGCTTTTGACGACTAGTTTGGACTTGCGATAGGATTCGGAGATGGCAGTGGAGAGACGCTCGAACGAAGATGGGTTTCGACGGAGCGTGGTTGCGAGAACGGATGGTGGAAGTGTCGTTGTTCCTACTGCGGTCGCGCCTTCGTCGTCGTCGTCGTTGTTCTTTTCGTCGAACTGATGTTGTCCCCGTCTGCTCTCTTTTGCGCCTGCGCGAGGACTACCACGAGGACTACCTCTAGGAGTGTTTTCTAAATCTGAGTTTGTGTTCAATTCGCTCCCTCCGTCGCTCGCTCTGCCAAACCCTTGGTTACTACTTTTGAATCTAGTGTTTGATGATTTCGGACTCGACGGAGGCGTGAGTCGTTGCAATTCTACGTCTCCCTCCGGAAGATCGTCGTCGTAATCGTCTTCGTTGTAGTTATCGCTGTCTTCTTCTAAATCGCTGTTAGTGGCGTTATTGTTGCCGTGCAAATTCCCGTCGCTCTCCTTTGCCTTTCTCGTCTTTGCGCCTTCCCCGCCGCTCTGTCGTAAAAATTTCGGCGGCTTGTGCAAACTCGGACCGACGATCCACATCAGCGGACTCAAAGCTATCAAATACACTCCGATGTACAAAACGCACTTATCCTTATCCTCCTCAGTAAACACCAAATTGCCGACCTGCCCAGTTTCCGCGATAGCAACCGAGACAACCACCGGCAACGCCAACGCGTTCCCAAACGTACAACTCGCGAGCGCCGCTCTCTGAAACCGCTTCGGCGTCTTACACGGATTCCTCCTCGCGCTCCCTCCGCTCGCATTCGCGTCACTACCACCGCTGCCGCCGCTAAACACGAGAAACCGACCAAACAAATACCCACACGCCACGTTAAAGCACGCCGCGACTGGCAGCAGCCATAACTTTTGCAGCTTCTCCAACGTCACGCTCGCGCCGATGCTCGTGACGAGCAAACACGGCAAAAAGATGGTCCCGTTGAGCGAGCTCAAATTCTTCGTCAACTGCGGACTGAGCAACCCTTTCCTTCGCGCGAACGTGCCAAACGCGCACATGATGAATAACTTCGCGACCGCGCGAAACGCGGCGAGGAATATTTCCAGGAACAGCGGCTGCGACGACGAAGAGGAGGACGCCATTTTTTATTAAAGCGTTCGCGTGAGTTTTTGTGTTTTGACGGGGACAAAACTGTTAGTTTAGGGTTTTACCCCAAGAAAGAAGGAAAACGCTTCTTTTTTACACATGCGAAAAAAAAAAGAATTCGGCATCGTAAAACTCCGAACTACTACCGCCGCGCGCGAGAAACGACACACACACACACACACACAGAGAG
>Ga0255763_1001831_pt1 | contig 21296 bp, 14 predicted proteins | sample 041ome_2_FD_179963 | JGI IMG/M metagenome (GOLD analysis project Ga0255763, IMG submission 179963) | Coastal salt marsh microbial communities from the Groves Creek Marsh, Skidaway Island, Georgia - 041406US metaG (version 2) | ecosystem: Environmental > Aquatic > Marine > Intertidal zone > Salt...
CGCGATCGCGTCGTGCGCGGTCGCGTTGTCGTCGAGGAGAGATGGTGTGGTCATTTTGGCGCGTCCGCGTGCGCGTCCGCGCGATGTTAGAATTTTTGTATCGCGTGGTACATCAGATCAGATCTGAAAAAAAAAATACGAGTGAGTCACGTCAAACGAAAACGGGGGTCGTCACTTTTGAACGCGCGCTCCTGCGACACGGAGAGAGAGAGAATTACGACAAAAAAAGTTTCGGCGACGGCGTAAACAAGAGCGCGCGGAAGGATGTTGACGCGATGGAAGAAGAGAAAGCTCGGTCAGAGAGACTTGTGGGACGTGATTGTGAACAACGACGATATTTGTTTCGAGCACATTTTGCCGAGATTGAATCGAACCGACGTGAAGTTTTTGTTTGGAGTGAATAGCGAAACGAGAGCGTTGGTGAAGAGATCGTCTCGAGTGGGTGAGTTGGAAAAGAGTTTCAAAGTTTCAGAGATGTCGTCGATATCTACGTTGGAGTTTGCGTGGGAGAATCGATCGTTTTGGAAGCATTGTATGAGCGAAACAGACTTCTGCTATCAAGTTGCTGGAACGAATAAACTCGAGTTGCTCAAGTGGGCGCGAGAGGAGAAAAAATGTGATTGGCATGATTTTACGATTAGTAATGCCGCAGAACAAGGTAATCTGGAAATGATAAAGTATTGCGTCACAAATGGGTGTCCTGTGGATGAATGGACGTGTGCACCTGCGTGTGCACAAGCTGCCAAATACGGTCATCTCGAGTGCCTCAAATACTTACACGAAGAAGTCAACGCGCCTTGGAATGCACATACTGCCGCATGGGCAGCTTTAAAAGGTCATTTACATATACTCGAGTATCTTGTTGAGCGTGAATACGATCAATATGATGAATATGCGTGTGCAAATGCGGCCACGAACGGCCACTCAGACTGTTTGAAGTACTTGCACGAAACCGCCAAAGCGCCGTGGGATAGTTGCGCCGTACAAGACGCGCACAAGGACAACCAACCCGAATGTTTACAATACCTCCTCGACAACGACTGTCCGTTACCACGTGGTTGGCGATACGAAGATGGAACGTTACATACGCATTAACCCAATATATATATACACGTAGAATGAATATGGTAGAATTTAGAATGTAGAACATAGAATTAAACGTTTATGGTCAATCCGCCTTTACTGCCTTTCTTGGCGATGAACTTGAACACCTCGATGGCTAAATCGAATGAGTGGACGTCCGTGAAGCCTTGGACGTTGTCGAAATAGTGGTATCGATACGATTTTTTCCTAGACGTGTACGCGTCGAAACCGTACAGATCGACTTTATCGCACATTTGCAGCGCGTATAAAACGGCAAAAAAACCGCTCATCGGTTTGCGATTGTATTGACTGTTTTTCGTTTTTTCCAAAAGTTCTTTCAGTTTAATCCAGAGCGAATGCGCTCTGTTGGAGAACAACGGGTTCAATAAAATCGCATTTTCCGCGCCGTATTTCTTCAAAAGCGGTTGACACAGATGGTATCTCGCGAAGTGACTCGCAGTCTCAAATAAAACCAGCTTCGTTTCACCTTCGTTCGCCGGGCGCCATCTGCGCACGCCTTGTAAAATCTCTCTCACGTTGTGCGAGTTCACCACGTCGAAGGTTGTGCGTTTCCCGACGTACTTCTCAAACCCGCGAATGGGCGCCATGTTGATCCGAATCACCGCATCGTGATTATCGATTTCCTCGCCGTATTCTTTCAACAACGTCACCCCAGAATTCCCAACCACCGCGCACGTTTTAAACTCAAACTTTGGTTCATCCAACGGCAACTGTTCGAACAAACTTCTCGGAAAGTGATAAATCAACGTCTCGTTCGTATCGCTCGTCGTCGACTCTAACCAGTGCTGCAAAACCGGCTTCGTCCGTGAATCCTTCGGATCATCCGGATTAACCGGTTTATTCACTATGAATAACCTCTTGTGCGTGACGAGCGGCTGCGAATCGTCCCGCAGCGTCTCGAAGATGTCGTCCTCCATCTTTTGCGTTCTCAGACTGTTGCTACTCCTACCGCTCGCGCCGCCGCTCGCTCGTTTACCGCCGCCGCTACTTCCGCTACTTCTACTCGCGGTACTACCACCGCTACTTTTCGACGATGACGACGACCCTCCGTTGTTGTTGCTCTTTCTCGCGTTCTCGCTATCTCTACCGCTAGTACTACTACTCCCAATTTTATCGTTGTTGTTGTTGTTCTTCTTACTTCCGTTCCCATCGCCGCCGTAATCTTCATCTTCGTCTTCGTCATCTTCGCGACGCGACTCGCTTCGCCCGCTTCTAATTCCAGAACCCGTCTTCGCGTCATCACTACCAATCTCGTTCGAAGAAGACGACAACAAAGACGTCGAAGAAGACATCCATCCAGACACCGCGATCCCTCTCCAAATCACAACCGCAATCAGCGCGAGAAAGATGACTTTCTCCACCGACGATCGACGGACTCGTTTCTCTTTCGGCAGAGGGACGCCGAGTTTCGACGGCGGAGGAGGCATATTTTTCTACCGCGCGGTGTCTCTTCCTCCTCTCTCTTCTCTTTTCCAGCGATGTGTCTTTTCTCTGTTCGAGTGTTGTTAACACGCGTGTTATCGTTTTTATGAGGACGAAGCGAAAACGTGCACGTTTTTCCCCAAAAACTGAAAATCAAAGAGAGAAAATATTCCCCCATCGTTCTCAAAATATTAGAATACAAACACGCGAACATGTTTTCGGTGCACCAAATCAAAAAGTTCATGACGAACCAGTTCGGGACGGAAGAACGCGCGAACGAAACCGTCGCGTTATTCGTCTCCGTCGGCGCGACGATCGGGTTGATGTTTATTTTCAAATTGAATGCGGTTCGAGTGGGTAAAAATGTCATCAAAAAGACGACTTTGTACGCGAGTTCGGTCGCGCATTTATTCCTTTCGAACGAGAAGAAAGGGTTGAAATCGCTCTCGAAAGAGATGGATTCAGATGCGAGCGTGATATCGGAGTCGCAGTTGAAAGGTTCGAGGACGATTTATTTCGTCAGACACGGAGAAAGTCAGTGGAATTACGTCTTCAACAGAGGTTTCGGATTGAGTTTTCCGTTGCGTTTGGCGAGAGGTTTACTGTTGGAATTGACGAGTTTGTTCGATCATCGAAACTCGTTCTTCGTGGACGCGCCTTTGAGCGACAGAGGTTTAGAGCAAGTGGAAGAGTTGAGGAAGTTTTTGAATAAAGTGAACGATCCGTTTTTAACGGACGCGGAGGTGGAAGCGTTGCGTTCGAAACACGTCGACGTGTTGAGAGCGGACGCGAAGAAAGGGGAGAAATTGAGCAAGAAATCAATCATCGTGACGTCAAACTTGAGGCGCGCGGCGCACACTGCGGCTATCGCGTTCATGGATAGATTTGAGCGCACGAAGGAGAAATTATTCGTGAACGACGCGTTGCAAGAGATGGCGAGGAACGTGGACGCGTTCGCGTTGGCCGGCGAGGCGTTTGACGCTGTGCCGTACACTGGGATTACGAACGTGGCGAAGGATAAAGGGACGTTGAAATCGATCGTAGAGGAAACCGTAAAGTTTGACGTGGAGTCAAATGCCGGGAATAAAGGGATTGGGAGACGTGGCGCGATGGATTGTTTGAGGTTTGCACATTGGGCGACGAGTCCGAGCGCGGTTCCGAAAGAGTGCGAAGCAATCATCGCCACCGGCCATTCTATTTATTTCAAAGAGTTTTTCAAACTGTTTCTGCCGAGCGCGAGCGAACACGACGCGAAGACGAAGAAAATTGTAAATTGTGGAGTCATCGCGTTCGAGTTGAAAAAATACGAACACGAGAAGAAGGGCGTGTTTTACAGCATCGACGAAAAGTCGATCGAAACCGTGTACGGCGGCTTTGTCCAGAAAGGGAAACATTAATTTAAAACAAGAAACTTTTGTAATTTTGTACATTTTAGAGAGTAGAATCATACGTCCTCACCATCCTCACTACAGCGCGTGCGCGTGTGCATTGCGCGACCTAAGATGATAACGTTTATATACGTGTCTTTTTTCATCAACCCGTTTTCAACGTCTCGGCGATGTTTTCTAAACTCTGCGATGTGAGCTCGTTTTGAGGCGTTAAAGAGATACCACTCATCGCACTCCCCGATCGTTCGATGTTGAAAGCAGTGCTATCGACCGAGGTACCATCCGCTGTTGCAACAGTCGTCGTGACCGTGTTGAAAACGTCCAAAGCGATGTGATCTTTGCTTATGCTCAATCTTCTGTTCATCTCCTCTCTCGTCGTTTCGTGAATACTCGTTGAGGTCGTAGCGCTTGGACGACCATCGTGAACACCAGCTTCGTTGGCTCTATCGGCTGCTGCTGCCACCACAATCATTCGTTCGCACTCTTCGTCTATGCTTTCTTCGGTAATAAGTTCGCGTCTTCCATGGTTTAAATCTTTCTTTGCATTTTCGTCGCCGCCCCATTGAGTCAACAAAGCGCACGAATTTACAATCGTTTCGCAATATTGATCCATGCGTAAATGGTTCGCCCTATTCGCCTCGAACGGAATTTCGCACTCCATAGCCGCACCTTCAACGCCCATTAACGCAAACGTTGCAATTGCAGTCGCTGGAATCGTCGCCCAACCCCAATTCAACGCGTATACGAACGGAATCGAAAAGCAATACAAAATCAAAAACGTTCTCAAATGCACGACGTAAATTTGCGGCAATTTCGTCGCTCGAAGACGTTCTAACGCGCCTTCTTGCGTGATTAAACCTTGTAAATACTTACTCAACTCGGATCTTCCGCTCTCGTCTCGTATAGTTTCGCTTATCTCTCTCATCTCGCTATTTTCCGAATGCCTATACGTCACGTAAATCCTACTCGAACACCTGCGCATCATCGCGTAACAAAACATCGGCTGATGCGGTGCTTTTTGCAACTTGTTTACATCTTCTTCCGACAAAACCCCCAACAACTCTTCCTTAGGCAACGCATCAATCCCCCGCAAAAACTGCTTCGTACTTACCGCGAACGCCGCGCACCACGCGACGCAATCGTCGCACGCCCGAACGATTTCGCGAGTCACCTCTTCGCTCTTGTTGCAATCCATTTCAACTTCTTCCGAGCGTACCATCAGCGCGTCAGCTAGGGACCGACTATAAATAACCATGTTCCCCCACGCAGATCTGCAATCCCAAAATCGCACCGCCGCTCGCGTCAGTCGAAACACGATTAAAAATCCAAGCGTCGAGAACATAATCAGATACACCGACTCGACTTTGCTCAACTGTTCGCTAAAATTTTTCAACGGTTTCGGTTCGATGATTTTCGTCAATAACACCCACACAACGGTGACCAATTGCACGCACAGCCACGGAGTGAGGATGTTCTCGAACCCTCGTACGTTTTTCGACGCGAAAATGACCGTTCGCAACCAATCTCGGGCGTTGTAATCCGGTTGTTTGGATTTCCCGGAGAGAAAGGATTGGAAACGCGAACGAATCGCGAGTGGAGCGTTCATAGTTTTGGTTAATCTAGGAATGGTGCGGTCGTCGCGTTCGTCGACTGCTGCTTTCACGCGCGCATTTCGCTGCCGAAGATTCGTTTTCGTTTCGGTGGAGGACGACATGTTCTCTGTTGTATTGAACGCAAACAGCGCACTGAAAATGCGGATTTATATTCACAACAACAACAACAACAATCCAAAAAGGAAGATGGTAGATGGAAGAACGCGAGAACTCAAGAACAACTACATTTCTACACGTGCTACTTTTACAATCGTTCTACACAGTCATACTCTTTGACGGCTAAATTATCTAAATCCCATATAAAACTCTCGTGTTTTCTCTGCATTTCTCAAACACGTCTTCTACGGTCACGTCTCTTTTCACCTCCGCGATTACCTTCGCGATATACGGCACCATCCACGGTTCGGCCACTTTTCCTCTGAACGGCGTTGGACTCATGAAAGGGCCATCCGTTTCGAGCAGAATGCGATCCATGTCGGTAAGTTTAACCACTTCTCTAACATTTTCCCCGTTTTTAAAAGTACACACGCCCGTAAACCCAAGCTTTAAGTTTGGGAAGGACTCTAACAACTCTCGCGCGAAAGATGTAGTGCCGGTGAAACAGTGCACGTGAATCTTCTGTTGCGCGTCGCAATATTTTCGCATGATATCTAAGCAATCCGATTCCGCTTCCCCATCTCCAGCATCTCGCGCGTGCACGACTAACGGTAACCCCAACTCTTTGGCCAATAAAATTTGCTCTTTGAAAACAAACTGCTGTTGCTCTCTGCAATCGAGCGGACATACCCACTCTTTCGCGTTCTCGACGTTTGGATCTTGACAGACGAAGTAATCGAGACCGCACTCTCCTATCGCTTTCATCTTTTCCGGATACTTTTCACGCAAAGCTTTCAAACCATTTTTCGTCGCATTCTCGTCCCACACGCTCGCGTTTAGCGGATGTACTCCGAACGCTCCGTACACCTCTTCGAACTGCAAGAAATGTTCAACTTTCGCCCAGTTTTCTGGCTTACACCCGATGGTCAAAATCGAATCCAACGCGTACACTTTCTCTCGCTCTTTCTCGCGAACAGAATCTATCCAGTGTTCGTATTTCATGTTGTCTAGTTTCTCTAAAATCATCTCTAAGTGCGCGTGAGTATCGACGTATCCGTATCTGAAATCGTTGTTCTTTTCTGTGCTAGGGGAAATCGCATTTGACGTCATCGAAGAACTCTTTTCAGAAGAAGAAGAAGAAGAAGAAGAAGGTGTCGAAGAAGAAGACGAAAACGCGCTCTTCTGAAGCGTCGTTCGTGCTCTCGTCGCTACTCTTCTGCGCGTGACGTGTTCTGTGCGGAGGAGAATGCGCAGCGCCGAGAGTGATGACATTAATGAAAATATAAATCTTTCTCTGGGGGACTTGATTTGTGCGCGCACAGAAAATGTGGATAGAACATGCACGCACGCAAAATTCCTCGATGACTACATGAGTATACATTATTATTATTATTACTAAAATTCCTTCACGCAAACAACGAAAACACGCTCTAACGAGTGGCTATTCTAAATTAATTGTCATACAACAACGCCTCGGGATTCGGGTACCCTTCTAATCGTCGGACATCGACGACGTCCATGCCCGCTCTTCTCGCGCTTTCGATGCCTAATTTGGCATCCTCGTACGCGGTGCAAAGTTTTGGATCTACGTTTAACTTCTTTGCCGCTAATAAATATAAATCGGGCGCTGGTTTGCCGTGTTCGACGTCTTCGCACGTCACCACGGCGTCGAACAGCTCTAACAAACCTCTCTGTTTTAGATGGCCTCTGACGACGTCTCGACATCCGCTCGAGGCGACGGCCATTTTCAATCCGTTCTTCTTCCCTTGCATGATGATTGTCTCCGTGCTCTGTATAATCTCAGGTGCGCCCATCGCATTCGCTAACTCCCCGCATCGTAACGTCATTCGATCTAAATCCTCCTCCGTTATCTCCTCCGCCGTTTTCCCTTGTTCGTCGCGCAACATCCGAAAAATCTCTTTAATCGGAACGCCGGCGAGTTCGTAAAACCTCTTCTTTGTCAACTCTAATCCAACTTCTTCGCACGTTTGTTTATCCGCGACGAAGAATAAAGTCATCGTTTCGAGAATGGTTCCATCGCAATCGAAAACTAGCGCAGCCGGTTGTAAATTCTCGCCGTGGTAGAGAGGATGTTTAGCGGCATCAGCAGAAGATGATGTGGCGTTTCCTTCCGCCGCAGAAGAAGAAGAACCCATTTTCGATTGTTGTCGCGGGTGAATACACCACTGAGAACTTTAACAGAGATTGCAGCAAAAGACGGTCCAAAATCTAATTCCTTAGTAATGCGCGCGCAGAAACACACACACACACACACACACCGAGAGAGTAACGGACGCGAGAGACGACGACGAGAGTCGAATTGAATCCTTTTTGAAAGCGCGGCTTTAAAAGTGTCGCGGTTTCCCCTAAAAATTCCCCTAAAAATTTTCCTTTAAAAGTTGACTTTGCGTCGACTCGTCCGTCGACTCGTCGTCGTCGCTTGCTCTCGATGATCGCGAGAACGATGATGAGAACGCTGCTCTCGTCTCTTCTGGAACATCTGCTCCTGTTCATCCTTTCAATTCTATCCTTCGCGTCTTCGCGCCGCGTCGCGGGAGAAGGTGAGAAGAGTATTCCTAAACACATCGCGTTCATAATGGACGGCAACCGCCGCTGGGAAGAACAACATCAAGAAGAAGAAGAAGAAGATGATGATGATGATGAAACGAAGAGAATGAATGACAATACCTCGCGCAACGCTCGAAAGAATAACAGTTCTGCGAGTGGTGGTCACCAAAAAGGCGCTTTGACGTTACAAAACGTCCTCCGTTGGTCTCTCAAACTCCGACAAATCGAAACGATATCCGTCTACGCGTTTTCCATCGAAAATTTCAACCGGGAAAAGAAAGAAGTGGACGAACTGATGTCGCTGTGCGTGGACGAGCTGCCGAAACTGGCGAGGTCGGAAGCTGTGCGGAAAGCGAACGCGAGGATTTTGATTTCTGGTAGGATGGATTTATTGAGCAAAGAGGTGAGGGAGGCGTGCGCGTACGCGATGGAGGAGACGAAGCGAGGCGGCGACGTGGTGTTGAATATTTGTTTGGCGTATAGCGGCGCGGAGGAGTTCGGGGTCGCGACGTTTCGTGAAGCGGTGGAAGGGAGAGATGAAGGAGGTAGGAGTAAAGAGGAGGGCATAAAGAGACGGTTTTATTACGGCGGCAGTAGTAGCGATAGAAGCGGCAGAGAGAGTAGTAGTAGTAGGAATAATAGGAGTAGCGGGGACGGTAGGAGTAGAAAAAACGCGAGTAGAACGAAGAAAGCGCGGAGTAGTAAAGAAAAAGAAGAAGAGTCATTTTTGGAAGAAGCGGTAATTCCCGACGTTGATTTGGTCGTCCGAACGTCTGGTACGAACAGGTTATCGGATTTCATGACCACGCGGTTAGAAAACGCGTTGATAGTGTTCGTGGAGGCGTTGTGGCCGGATTTTGGCGTTTTAGATTTCTTTTCGGTAATTTGGCGGTATCGAAAAGCGAGTTCGATTTTACGAGACAACGAGAAAAAACGCGCGAGGCTAGAAGAGAGAAGTTTCACGTGAAACAATAAGCGTGATTGTCGTTTAATACGCGATATACGATTATATCATCGTTGTTATTTGGAGTGATGCGAAAATGTCACACAATGCTTGAAATTCTAGTGCTATTGGTCGTCGCGATGGTCGCTCAGAACGCTCACGCCGATAAAGCTTCGTTATTCGAATACGGCGAACGAGGCTCGTATTTTGGAAACACAAGGGAGGACGTCCCGATTCCGAAATCAACCGCCGGCCAAGCATCGACAAACAGTGGGTTTGACACTTTTCACCGTGAGGAAGGCGTCGTGCAACTCTTCTTCCCGCGAGGCGCTCCGGAATCTGTGCGGACCAAATTTCCTCTCGTGTACCTGTGCACGCCGATTCACGGCTTCACGTTTCGCCGATGGACGGAGATTATGCAGCCGTCTTTGATTAATTTTTTAACCTCGCACGGATTTGCTGTCGTTGCGCCGTCGTCTATAGGCGAACGCGACTCACCGGATGAAGTTTTAGGTGCCATTATGCCCGACCGTGATTCGCAATTGAATGGAGTTTCTCTCGAAGAAGTTGCGAAGCGATATCTCAATTTCACGGTGGCGAGTTTTACGTACTTGACGAACGATTTTTTTGGCATCGAGACTAGTAAAAAGAACGGCGATGAGTATGTTCCAGGCGAATCCATTTTGGATACCGCGAGAAGGAATTATCGAACGCGAATGTATACTTTACACAGCAGAGTTGACGTCGAAAACACCGCCATGCTCGGTTTTAGCGTTGGTGGCGCTGTAGCGGCGTATTCTGGATCTATTCTGAAGAGTCGAAATCAAATGAATTTGAAAATGTCTTTTTTGCTCGCTCCGACCATTGGCGAGAGACCTGGTGCTGCGAGAAAAGTTGGTTTAGAGTTATGGAACCGTTATCATTCTGGCTTACAAAACAATCCGAACGTCATCGTAGCTGGATCGGAGGACAAAATGGGCGGCTTGAGTAGTTCGAGAGCTTTCTATTATGAAGCCGAGAAGCTCGAAGCTTTATTGGTGGAAATACGGTTTGCCACGCATTGTCATTTCCCAGTCCTCATGTCCGAGTGTAATATTCTCAACGTGCAAGAAGATATCGGAGGTATTCGAGCGTTTGATTTAGCGCTCGCGAACGCCGCGTTTCGATATTACTTACGGGGCGATCAGAAAGCGGGCGAGTTGATTTCTTTACAGAACGGCTTAGACGCGTTCAAAAGTCCGACATCAACGTGGGAAGTTGACGCGATAACGTCTCGAAACGATGTTAGGGGTTTGATTAAACTATTCAACGACAACCGAGGTAGGACGTTTCAACAAAGCGCTAAAGTCAAGTTTCGGGAAATGGAGAATTCTAAATGATAATAATAATACAAAATTCAATTGTCTACGCCAACTTTACCGTCGAAGCCGTCCATCATGCCACCCCACCCGCCATCGACCGGTGGTAACTCTTTCGCAAACCTATCGAACGGCGCAACACCTTTGCCACTCGCTCTCACTCTCCCATCCATTCTTAAACCGACGTATACGCCGACGTCGTCGCCTAACTTTGCCATCTTCTTCTGTTCGAGAATCCAATCGCGCCAGCCGTCTTTTTGAGACACGTTCACCGCGGAGCCTCGGAATCTTCGCTCGTCTTTTTTCGCGTTGTCTGGTTTGTTCAACTTCGTCGCCGCCTCGTCGTCCATAGCCACTGGTACTAAAAACACGCCTTTCTTGATCAACTCGTCTTTATATTGCTCGGCGACTTCCAACGACGTTTCCAAATACTCGAGATTTCCGGCAAACAAAACGACTCTCGAAAATCCTCTCAAGCTTTGCATGCGCACGATTTTCCCCGTCGTCAGCTCTACCTTCAACCCGCCTAATCGTTCCTCTCGACCAATTCTACTCATTTGCTTCTGTTTCGCCTCTTCGTCCTTCTTCCATAAAAACGCAAACAACGCGGCGCACGCGAAATCGACGCCGACGTTCGACAGCGACTGATCAAACGGCGGCGAGTTTGGCGCGCCGGCGAGACCAGTCAACAACTGAATCGTCGCGATACCAAACCCAATGGTCGCGCTCAGCGCGCACGAGGCGTACACAAACTGTCTCGCCACTCGAAACGGCGCTTGCGCTTCCGATCGAAGTTTCGTCTCGTTGGAGAATTTTTCCTTCATTTGGTACGACGACGAAGCGTCGTCGTTGTTATCCCGTCTCGCCGTAGCTTCGGACGACGACGACGAAGAAGAATCTGAACCGTTACCACTCGTCGCGCGGCATCGCACGGATTCCCTTTTCAACGAAAGCGTCGCCCGTTGTTGCTGTTGTTGTTCCCGTTCTCGATTACGTTTACGCGCTGTTGTTGTCGTCGTCGCTCTTCTGGTGAGACTTCCACCAAAAACGACGTCACGGGAAAAAGAACAGAAAACTTTCGTCGTTTCCCCGCGCTCGTTTCTGTTCTCGTTAGCATCGCTCAACCTTCTTCCTCCCCTTACTCTTCTCTCGCTGGTGGTGCTGTTGTTGTTGTTGCTCCTCCTCAAAGCGATGTGATTTTGCGCTTTGGCGGTAGGAGCAGCAGTCGCAGCGGATATCATTTTCTTATTATGTATCGATTTGCGTGCGTTGTTGCGGCAGATGAGGCAGATAGATATCTCTCACTCGTTCTCTCTCTCTCTCTCGTTCTTCTGTGACGTCCCCTCTGCCGAACCAAATGTAACTTATAAATAACTTATTGGTGCCTTCTCGCGTCAAATGAAAAAAGAATGAAAAAAATGCAAAAAGCTCTTTTCTTCTCTTCCTTCTCTTCCAATGAATCGCGCTGTTATCCAATATCTACAATCCACACAATAGTGGAGTCTTGCGTGTGTCATTTTCCCTATTTCTTCTAACCACCCTCAAAACTCTGCTGCGTGTGTTGTTATCGTCGCGCGGACGCTTTTGCACGCGCGCGCCTGGTGTACATAAATACATATACATACACACAAACACAAAAAAACACGTGATAAAGAGAAAGAAAGAAGAGTCTCCGCGAGCGCACGTGATACCCGCGCGCGCGCTGTAAATACAATAGTAAAAAATAATGAGCAAATTACAGTCATCATTATCCTCCCACGGGCTCGGTTTTTGGCAAAAATCATCATCATCATCGACGAGAACAACTTTGAGAACAAAAAAGACGACGCCGAGATGTAAAGAAACAATCGCAGAGAGTGGGAAAAGAACGTCGTTGCCGTTGAGTAATCGTCGCGATGATGATAATAACGCGTCGTTTAGAGTGCGAGCGTTGACCGACGACGACGACGTCGCTCGACTCCAAAGAGAATCCGAGGCATTACTCCGAAAACAACAACTCCTTCTGGAACAGCTGGAAGAGAGGAAGAGATTACAGAAGGCTTTGCTGGAGAAGTTAGCGCGGGAAAGCACGAGCGCGAATGGAGTGCCGTCGAATAGTAATACTAGTGGTGGTGGTGGTGGTGGTAGAAGTACTTCTTACGTGGATTCGGGGATACCGGGGGTTGCGGCCGCGGTCGCCACCCGGGCGCCGCCTCCGCCGCCGCCGCCGATGCCGGTTGCGCGAGCACCGCCTCCTCCACCACCACCACCACCACCGCCTCCTCCACCGCCACCACCGCCACCGCCTGTCGCCGCTCCTGCAGTCCCGCCTCCTCAAGAAATCAAAACAGAAGAAGCGCCTAAATGCAGAGAAAAATTGAACATTATCATGGTAGCGAGCGAATGCGCGCCGTTCTCAAAAACCGGAGGGTTAGGCGACGTCATGCAATCCTTGCCGAAAGGATTAGCGAAAAGAGGTCACAGAGTCATGACGGTCGTTCCAAGATACAAAGAGTACGAGGAAGCTATCGATACTGGCGTGAGAATACGGTTGAAAGTTTTAGGCCAAGACGTGGAAGTTGGTTTTTTCCATCACTACCGAGACGGCGTGGATATCGTGTTTGTCGATCACAACTCGTATCACCACGTGCGAGACTCCATATACTCCGGAGATCGCGACGCGCAAACCTTTCGAAACTCACTTTTGTGTCAAGCGGCGTTGGAGTTGCCGTTTTGCATCGCGCCTGGAGACGTGCCGTACGGAGACGAAAATCTGATCTTCGTTGCCAACGATTGGCACGCGGCGTTATTGCCGGTGTATTTGCAAGGCTATTTCCGCGATTACGGCAAGTACGAATTCGCCCGATCGTGTTTTATCGTTCACAACATGGCACATCAAGGACGAGGTCCGTTGGACGAGTTCGATCGATTGGGTTTGGATGCCGGAAGGTACAAGGATAAATTTTACCTGGACGATCCGTACGGCGGGGAGTGCATGAACATCATGCAAGCCGGATTACGATTAGCGACGAAAGTGATTGCGGTATCTGAAGGATACGCGTGGGAAATTTCCACGGATATGGGTGGTTGGGGTTTAGCTCCGTGCGTGAGAGAGTTTGGCGAAGGGAAGTTATCCGGCATCGTCAACGGCATCGATTACGACGAGTGGAGTCCCGACCGCGACGAACACTTAACGTCTGACGGATACACCACGTACTCTCCAGATGCGAACGGATTAGATGGTGGAAAAAAACAATGTAAACTTGCCTTGCAACGCGAACTCGGATTACCGGAGGATGAAAATGCCTTGCTCATGGGATTTATCGGCCGATTGGACGACCAAAAAGGTGTCGATTTAATCACCGATTCCGAAGGATGGTTTCGCGATAACCACGTCCAACTCGTCATGCTCGGTTCCGGTAGAGAAGATTTAGAAAACGCGCTGAGAGGCATGGAAGAAAGAAACAAAGACAAAATTCGAGGCTGGGTTGGCTTCTCCGTGAAAATGGCACACAGAATCACCGCAGCGTGCGATTGCTTGTTAATGCCGTCGAGATTCGAGCCGTGCGGCTTGAATCAGCTCTACGCCATGCGATACGGAACGGTCCCAATCGTCCACGCGGTCGGGGGTTTACGAGACACGGTCCAACCGTACGATCCATTCAACAACGCCGGCACCGGTTGGCGCTTCGATTCCGCGGAGTCCCATTTGTTGCGAGAAACTATGGGATACGCCTTGGGAACGTACCGCGACCACCGAGACAGTTTCCGCGGATTACAAATGAGAGGCATGGAGAAAGATTACACCTGGGACGGCGCCGCGGAGAAATACGAAGACAGGTTCATCGACGCCAAGTATTCGTGGTAACTTGATGTTTGAAAAAAATGAAGCTACATCTATTTATTATTACACACGCACGTTTCCATTGTACGCGTACGCGCCGCGCTCGCTTGTTTTTTCCTTTTTGATGTGAAAATCCTAGTACTCGTAGAAAAAGTTATTCTCTTTCTTCTTCGTCTTCCCAAACCGCACAAAAGTGTGTTCGCTCGCTCGCGGAAAGTAAAAACATGTCGTCGCTCACCGAACAAGAGCAACAGCGACTCTCGCACCTCGCGCAGATACTGAATTGCACCTTCTCTCCGGATAAAACCACGCGATCTTCCGCCGAGGAGTGGCTGCAAACGCACAGCAACGCGGAGAACTTTACGGTCGATTTGTTGCACCTCGTCGCCGCCGAAAATGTTTCGGACGAATCGTTAAAGCTGAGCGCGGCGATCCAACTGAAACTGGTGGTGAGGAAACACTGGCAGCCGAGACGCGAGACGACGTTTTTTACGATAAATGATCGGGATAAAGCGATCGTTCGGGAGAATATCTTGGAAATCATGTCGTTGCCGTCGTTGAACGCGAGAGTGCGACTGCAAATGCAAGAGTCAGTCAAAGATATCGTGAGAGAGGACTTCCCGGAAAAATGGGACGCGGGGAAAATGATCGAGTGGATATTAAGTTCCATGGACGAAGGGAGCTCGGAGACGAAGAAATTGGTCGGAATGACGGCGATGCACGCGATCACGAGAAAGTACGAGTTTAAAAGAGAAACGGAGAGGGAAGAGGTGCTAAATCCGTGCGTGGAGAGGGCGTTTCCGAGGATGTTGGTGGCTTTGAGAGGGTGTTTGGAGAGAATGATTGAATCGCAACAGAGAGAAGACATCGTCGTCGATCAGATGGTAGGAGAGTACGCGAAAGCTATCATTAAAACGTTTTGGTCGGCGACGTATTTGGATATACCGAGAGCGTTGAGACAATCTTCAAACCCGGGAGGAGAGCCTTTCGAGGCGCTCGCCGGTTGGATTCAGACTTTCTTACAAATCTTAGATTGCAAAACGCCGTTAAAAATGATCAGCATGCAAAATAAATCGAAGGTTGTAGAATGCGACGTGACAGACAACGAGTTAGAATTCAAGCAGTGGCCATTTTGGAAGGCGAAGAAGTGGGCGCAACACGTCATGGGTCGGTTGTTCACGCGGCTGGGTAACGTGAAACTGGCAAAGGAGGAGCACAAGGATCTGGCGAAATTTTTCAAAGCGCATTTTGTGGAGAGTTTGGTGAACATAAACATCAAAACCTTGGCAGATAGTTCGATAGGGAAGAATAACGAGAAGCGAGTGCCGGATCGAATCGTAAATTTAGCGCTGCAGTTTTTGGTGTCCGCCGTGCATGTCGCGGCGGCGTACAAGGCGATGAAACCGGTCATGCCAGATCTTATCACGAAAGTGTGTTTCCCACTTTTATGCTACGACGCGAATGACGATGAGTTATGGAGAGATGATCCGAAAGAGTTTGTCAGACGGTCGGCGGATATTATGCAGGAAATGTATTCGCCGAGACACGCGGCGGTGAATTTTCTGGCCGAACTGAGCAGAGGTGGCAAACGCAAGACGGATTTTTTCAGCACGGTTGTGAACTGTGCGGTGGAAGTGTTGCAAGCGAACGCGCAAATACCGGATTTAGCGAGCAGGGATCGTTCGGGATTAGATGGGGCGTTATATTTGGTCGGGCAGCTCAGTGACGTGCTGAAACGAGAGAAGGGTTATAAAGAATCTCTGGAAGATATGTTAGTCGCGCATGTCCTGCCGTCGTTTCAATCGCCGTACGGTAACCTTCGCGCAAAAGCGTGTTGGACTGCAGCACAATTTGTGGATATTAAATTCAACACCTCAGAAAATTTTGTGAATTTGTTTTGGAACGTGTGTAACTGTTTGAAGGACCCAGATTTGCCGGTGAAAGTTGAAGCAGTGTGTTCGTTGCGCGCTTTTATCGATCATTCGGAAGATTTAGAAACTTTGAAGCCAATTTTGCCGCAGTTACTGGATGAGTTTTTCAAAATAATGGACCAGGTAGAAAGTGAAGATATTGTGTACACGTTAGAAACGATCACGGAAAAGTTTGGCGAGGAAATTGCGCCTTACGCCGTAGGTATGACGACAAACCTGGCGCAGGCGTATTGGAAGTGCATAAAAGAAGCGGAAGAGAGAGCGAACGCAGAAGACGATAATGAAGGCACCGGAAATGCAGATTACGACGATGATTTTCAAGCTATGCAATCGAGCGGGTGCTTGCGCGCGATAGCTACCATATTAACGTCCGTTTCGGCGCTTCCAGAGGTGTATCCGCAACTTGAACAGATTTTATTGCCCATTATTTTACGAATGGAAACCGATATCGACCTTTTCGAAGAATTGTTGGAAATTGTCGGATTTATCACCTATTATTCACCACGAATTAGTCAAGAGATGTGGCAAGTGTGGCCAAAAATGCTCGCCGTTCTCGATAATGGTTGGGCGCTGCAATATTTTGAACACGTTTTGATTCCGATGGATAATTTCATCAGTCGAAACACGGACATTTTCGTCTCGAGCGCTCAAGCGAAAGAGGATACGTACAAGATCTGCGAAAAGGTGTTGACTCCAGAACAGGTCATGGAAGAAGACATGCTGACTGCACCAAAATTGATGGAATGCGTTCTAGCAAACTGTAAAGGACGCGTGGATGATTTGCTTCCGCTGTATTTACAGTTGTCTGTCCAATCGCTCATAGAGTTCCAACCAGATTCGAGATTTTTGCAAGATTTGTTGATGGGAGTCGTCATGAACGGGCTGATTTATAATGCGGACCAGACTGTGAAACATTTGCAACCGGCTTTACCGATGGTTTTGGAAAAGCTCGTGAATATGCTTGAACTTCGGTCGAAGTCTTCCCAGAAGCGCAAACATTTTCTTCGCGTGCACGACAAGAAAATCGTCGCGCTCGGTTTGATGGCGTTGATCCAAAGCCCAGAGGCAAATAACTTAAATTTGATCAACGAACAATCTGTGATGCACTTGATGCGACATTTGGTTTCATTGTTAGAAGATTTACGCAAACAAATTGAGTCTGAAGACTCGCGATATCAAGATGGTTTAAAAGCGTACCTAGAAAACGCCGCGAAGCTTCGAGAGAACGACGTGTATGAGCAGTACTCGCGACACCGCGACGACGAAGACTTTGAGGAAGACGAGAATGAAGAGGATGAAACGCCGCAAAATCGCTATCAGCAAGCGCTGGACAAAATTAAAGCCAGCGGTAACGCCGCGCCTTTAGAGTTTGATCAATCCAAATGGGGTGAGCAAGAGGATTTCTCAGATACCGATTCTGAAGGTTTCGCCGAAGACGACGAAGGATCGCAAAGTCCGTTGGACGACATCGATGCATTCATAACGTTCGGATCTTTTATGCAGGCGTTAAATCCGCAGATGAATCAACTCGTGCGCTCACAAGCAGCTTCGGAAGTGGCAAATTTGATGCAGCATGCGATGAAACGCTCCACTGAGCATCCGAAGGAAAGAGAGGAAGCGAGGAAGAGTTTACCATTAGGACACAACTTTGGTTCCCTTTAAGATAGATACAAGCAACGCACAAAATATTCAGCCACGCTCACTTACGGGTAGCACTACAGTACAAATATATAGCTTTTTATAGTTACATTGTTATTGATGTTGTTAGAAAATTGTTTCCTGGTGGTGGGACGCAAAATCAGCTTCGCTTTCGTTATCGCTGTCATAATCAGACTCACTCACGACGATGGACGAATTGCTCTCTCCTCTCTGTTCAAAAGACGATTGTCCTTCGTCTTCCTTACGAGCGGAAGCATCAACGAATGCATTGATATTTTCATCCGTTTCTAATCCAACCACTCTCAGTATATCTCCCATGGCTTTCGGAATATCGCCGTGCGCATAGCAAATATCTCCGTCTAGCTTGATATCCTCGACGCCTTCGTAGTTTTGTCGCGTGACCCCAGCTAACGAAGAAATGACGTCATAAGACTTCAATCTATAAATAAATCGTAAAATCCAGTCGTTTTTCGCTCTGCAATTCACTACACGACCGGATGTCACTCGTCGAATTTTCCGCCAATCTTTCCTTCCCACGTGCACAGGGACGGAAACCAAGACAACGTTTTCGACTATCCCTAACGCGTCTTTTTCCAAGCACGTCCCGTCTTCAATCATTCGGTCGAGTTCTTTCAAGCACTCCAGAATGACACACGTGCCGGTAGAGTACGCGATTAACGTTACCGCTCTTCTCCCGTGTTCTTTCGATAAGAGAATCGTCGCCAATTCCTTGCCAGCGATTTGCGCGCGCTCTTTCAGAACAGACCACGGATTATCGATGAAACTCGCGCCGCCTAAAAGGATCGCCGGCCACGAAACCGACGCCGCGAGACCGGCAAAAACGGTATGCCCAATCGCCTGAGGCGCAGCCGCGTTAACTAGCATTTTTCTCGCAAAGAAATTGATGGCGGAGCCTAGATTGGTCAACTCGGTTGTTTCCCATTCCAGGACAAACTGCTCGCCACTTTGAATCGGCCAATTAGTGTTTGTACCCATCGCATTATCCTCTTCTTCTTGCGCTTTCGACTTTAATGGCGTTATGGTGGATCTTGTCTCTGTTGTCGTGGGAGATGATTCAGAATTCTTTTCGTTGTGTTTGAAAGTGTCGAAGGATATCGTTCGCGTGAGCGTTCTCATCAAAAGATTTTGGTGACTTGCGTCACCCTGCTCGACATTCTCCTTCTTTGGCGGAGGTTTCGGTTTATCCGACGTATCAGATGATGGTGACTCGCATTCAGCTTCTTTTTCAGTTCTCCTTTTCTCTTCTTTCTCGACGTTTTCAACCATTTCCTCCAAATCTTCAGTGATTGATAGCGCGACTTCGGCAATCTCTTCGCGATCGATTTCGAGCTTTTGGATTTTGCGCAATTGCAAACGCACCGGTCTCGGCGCACGCTCGATGGCTTTCAACGTTTCCACGTGAGTACGATAGCTGCTATCGTTAGCATCCACAACTACGCGTTCGTTTGTTTCGAGAATGTGATAGGAAAGAATCGCAGATCCACACAAAATACCTGCATTTTTCGCTACGCCGTTGTCGTCGTTCAGAGTATTCGGGTCGTGCTCCACGATTAACAGCGTGTCAGCATCGATATCCGCGTTTTTGTTATTGTTGTTGTAATCGTTACCGAGATGCGCTATTTTCTTCAGCCTCTCTTTTTTCTTTGCGAAGTTGTCGGTGTCTTCTTTGGGTTTAACCTTCATCACGCGTAATCCGAGAGGACCGTCCCCGTCAATCGTGGCATAATAATTCCCGTTCTTCGACCCGAACGCGTCGAATAACTCATCTGGTCCAGATTTTAAGAATCCCGGAACGTATAGAACAATATTTAAGGATGCATTCATGACGGCATCGGAGGGCACGTCTTCTTCTATTTCCTCATCTTCTTCATCACTGTTCGTCTTTTTTCCGAGCAACAATCCTCCGTCTCGCAGCGGTAAAATTCTGAAAATCTCCAGGTTTTGTTCGATTCGTTTCGACATTTTATGCGCGGCTAAACCGGCACCGGTGACGCCAAATATCGCAGTTACTCCAGTCGTGCCTAACATCCCTAAAACGTACGCCGTTCCGACGCCAAATACAGCAAAAACGGAGCCCGATGCGGCGAGACCTCCCACCGAGGCGATCAAAGCTGGCGCGGCTAAACCACCCGTCAACGTCAATAAACTACCGCCAACCACCGCAGCGGCGCCTAGCGTTAGATATTTACCAAATTTAGACGTCAAATGACTACTACTATTACTACTTGCACCACCGGCGTTATTATTTGTCGTCGTCGTTTCGTTCTTTGCGTCTTCTTCGCTAATAATACTTGCGCTACTCCCAGTCGCGCTGCTTTCTCCTCCTCTTCTACGTATTTTTGATATCATCCAACTGCCTCCGGATGTCGTCTTCGTCTTTGTCTTTTCCTCATTACCATCTCCTTCCGAAATTCGTTTCATCTGCTCCTTCGCGCCTCGAATAACGTGCCACGCGAACGCCGCTTCAAATTTGCACACGTCTTTTCGCCAATCTACGAGCACTCTTTTCTTCCGTATATCGTTCCCGTTCTTCTTCCTCTTCACATTGTTATTATTAGCAGCGTCATCATACTCCTCGTAATACTCGTTTAAAACGCTCACCATTCTTCGTAAACTTGCTCGAGCTCGCGCGTCGTATTTCTCTCTCATCACGAACGTCACCACGTACCGGTGGAAAAACAGTTCTCGCACATCGATAGAACCGCCTTCGTCACTCTCATTCGCAAATAACGTCGCAAACAACTCCTCCAGAACATCTTTCGCGTTTTCCTCTCGCGTGCATATGAATCTCACCCACTCCTTCTCCGAAAATTGCTCTCGTTTTTCTTTCAGTCTCGACTGTTTCCTCTTCAACTGTTTCTCGATGGTTGCCTTCGTCCAACGCTTAAAACTTATATTACTATCACCACGATCATCGTCGACTTTTTTGAACGCGCCGTCCTCGTCTTCCTCGTTCGAGCGGTCAAAAAGTACTCCCAAGAGAACGTCGACGCGCTCGATCGCGTTCGAAGCGTCTAAATCCGCGTTTAGCGCGCACAACGCGTACACTTTTGTCAGCAGCGAGAACGCGTGCTTTTCTCGTTGAAGATTTTTACGAAAACGTGCGTCGTGATGGGGAGCACGCGAAGAAGAAGAAGAAGAAGAAGAAGAAGAAGAAGAGAGCGGTGCCACGCACCGCTCGATCTTCGCTTCCATAATCGTTCTCGTTCTTTCTTCCTCTCTCTCTTCTTTACGTGCGCGTCTTCTCCGCCAACCGAGTTAGAGAGGGCGGCAGTTTTTTTTTTAAGAGAGAGAGAGAAGAGAAAAAAGAGAGAAAAAAGAGAGAAAACTCGCCTTTTTTTTTGAAAAAAAAAAGGGGGAAAAAAGGGAA
>Ga0255763_1001836_pt1 | contig 21235 bp, 9 predicted proteins | sample 041ome_2_FD_179963 | JGI IMG/M metagenome (GOLD analysis project Ga0255763, IMG submission 179963) | Coastal salt marsh microbial communities from the Groves Creek Marsh, Skidaway Island, Georgia - 041406US metaG (version 2) | ecosystem: Environmental > Aquatic > Marine > Intertidal zone > Salt...
CTGGCGATATTGACGGCCCTGTCGGCGCACGGCGAACGGGTCAACGGTCTATTAGACACCGGGGCATCATTGTCGGTCATCTATGACGCCGCCGTGGCTCGACTGCGTCTGACGACCCGACCAGGGAAAGCGGTGCGTCTCCAAATGGCGGATGAGAAGATGAAAACCGCGTCAGAGTGGGCGACGATCACGCTGCGCGTGGACGGTATAGACACGGAATTGACAACCGAAGCCGTGGTAATACCTGGAAGTAGCGTCTCTTTTGACCTAATCATAGGCAAAAGAGATCAACACAGGTGGTTCGGTGATGTCACGTTCCGCCAGGATGGAGGAGTAGACGCAATCGTAGACGGTCGCGCGATCGGACTACCATGCGCACGACGCGCCGAACGCGTAGTGCCCACGAACGCCATCGTAGACCTCGATGCGGAAGGAGACACCTCCGTGGGTGAATTCCTCGATGATTCGGTGGCAAGAGCGAGAGAGGCACTGAAGCAGTCGCAAATCCCAGACGAACACCGCTCCGCCATAGGCAGCATGGTTGATAAACGTCCCGGATTGGTCCGTCGTCGCGTGCAACCCGCCGTCGCCCTCGACGCCCGGATACGCGAACGCGCGCCAAAGGCGGAGATCAAGATGAAGCCCGACGCGACGCCTCCAGGACATCAAGTGATGCGCATGTCGCAACAGATGCGCGACCTACTCAAAGCCACTATCGACGATTTGGTGGCCGAGAAGCTCTTGACGCCCTCGACGTCGCCGTATGCCACCCGAGCCATGCTCCTGCCCAAGCCGAACGGAAGCGGTGAGTATCGGTTCGTGGCCGACTATCGCGACTTGAACGCCGGAGTGGTCAAGGACGCGTACGCGTTACCGTCCATATGGACATGCCTGCAATTGTTCGAAGGTAAGACGATTTTTTCGAAGTTGGACCTGAAGAGCTTCTTCTTCCAGATTCCTCTTCACAAAGAATCACGACCGCTCACCGCCATCATCACGGACTTCGGCAACTTCGAATGGTCAGTGATGCCACAAGGTTTGTGCACCTCGCCAGCAATCGCACAAAGGTTCATAAACTTTGTGTTGTCGCGCGACGGCTCTCTCGACGGTAAGTGTCTGCGCTCTTCAGTCGCCGCATACATCGACGATCTGGGGCTCGCGTCGTCCACGATAGACGAGCATCTACGCCTCATCGACGAAGTTTTGGAACGCCTGTACTTGCACGGCGTGCAAGTGCGTCTAGATAAGTCAGTATTCGTCACCAACAAGATGACCTTCTTGGGATTCTTGGTAGACGCGGAAAGCGACCCCGGCCATACCCGCATCAGGCCGCATCCGGACCGACTTCGCGCGATGCTGGAATTCCCGACGCCTACGACGCCCGACGCGCTGCGCCGTTTCCTCGGCATGACGGTGTTCCTACACGACCTGGTTGCTCGACACGCTCACATCGCTGAATGCTTACATCGGATCGTCAACGAGATTTGGGATGCCAACACGTGGACAACAAAGCATCAGGAAGCGTTCGACGCCATGAAACACGCCCTCGCCAGCGAACCGTTCATTACACTGCCAAACGCGGACGATCCTTTCGTGTTACGCGTCGACGCCTCGAATACCTGTCTCGGTGGCGCCTTGCTGCAACGCGCCCCGGACCGCACGGAACGTGTCGTGGTGTACATCAGCAAAAAGTTCTCGGCCACCGAACTTAACTGGACGGCGGCAGAGAAAGAACTCTACGCCCTGGTATACGCCATCAAACGTCATGGCTATCTGGTTCAAGGTTCCGAACACGCGTTGACCTTCGTCAGCGACCACAAACCGTTGGAACATTACCGTACTTGGACACTAAGCCCTAAGCTCAGTCGTTGGATGGATGTTTTGAACAGCGTCAGGTGGACTTTCGAGTACACCAAAGGTCCCGACAATGCATTAGGCGACTGCATGTCACGACCCAGCGGGGAGACCAAGGACACGAAGACGACCATGGACGCGCAGGTTTCGGAGTACACTCGTGCGCTATGCGCTTCCGTCAACGAGTCTTTCGACAGTGAGGTACGTGACCCGGAGTACGATGTAACATCGAGTGATGAGGAGTCACGCGCGCACTACATCATGACGTGCGCCCTCGCCGATGCCGACGCCGACCGCGACACGCTGGAGGAGACAGAAAAGATGTGGATGACCGAACCCGACGCGTGGGCTCACGCCGTCATCGACGAGGAGTTGAATCGCGTCGAAGAGGAGTCGACTCGAACCACAGGTCATAGGGACAACTCGTCTGAATTGTCGGGCACTCTGAACGACTTCAGCGCGTGTACTCGCGCGTTTCTCGAACAGCTCCGCGCGTCTCTCGACGACGACGACGAAGAGATTTCCTCGCGTCTAGCACGCGGCGAGAAGATCCCGCAATTCACACGCGATTCGAACGGCTTCGTGTACCGAGATTCCACTTCCAGCAACTCGTTGGCTCCTCGCGTTCTATATGTGCCGCAGAAAGCGACTCACATTTGGGGCGTGCTGCTGCAACAGTACCACGAAGGCGTCGCACTACACGCCAACGCCGACAAAACGTATCACAAGCTCGCGCGACGGTTCTTCTGGCCCCACATGAGGCGAGACGTGGAAAGGTGGACTCAAGGATGCAGAACGTGTCAACAGGCCAACCCCGTCACGCGCAGGCACTACATGCCCATGGCATTCCCCGCGCCTACAAGGTGTTTCGAAATCGTAGCCATCGACCACAAGACGGACCTGCCTATGGACGAGCGTGGTTTCGACAGCGTCCTGGTAGTAGTGGACTTCCTATCGCGATTGACCATCCTAATTCCCACCCGTAAGAGTCACACGGAGGAACAGCTGCACGAAGCCCTGTACGACAGAGTGTGGTCCAAATGGGGCTTTCCTGCGAAGTTGGTGTCGGACAGAGGAGCGACGTTCACAGGGAAGGTAAGTAAGCTCGTCGCCAAGGTCGCCGGGTACACGCCTACGCTGTCCTCCGCGGGAAATCCGAAGACTGCAGCCATCGCCGAACGTCAGATCCGCACTGTGTTGGACTATCTCAGAAAATATGTCCACGACTTAGCGCACGACGGGATTCTCGAGGGACGCGCACGCCGATGGTCATCCATGCTGCCCGCGATTGAATACGCATACAACGACTCGGTAAACCCGAGGACGTATCCGTACACGCCGTTTCAAATCGCTCGCGGACGCGAAGACTTCAGAAACGTTCAATCCGACGTCGAGAGGCATTTCCCCTCGTCTAACCCGCCACCGGTCGACGGTATGTCTGAGCTTGATGCTCCCGAAAAGGTACGCGAATACTTGAACACTCAGAAGGACGTCGCTGAACACGCACGTGCCAACTATCGTCGGATGACTAGAGAGTTTCTCGACCGAAACGCAAAACGGTTCGAACATTATTCACCGTTCCGCGTAGGAGATATGGTTTGGTTTGTGCCTTCTATGCACCTGAAAGGGGAGATAAAAGAGCCAGCGTTGAACCGGCGACGTATCGGGCCGTTCCAAGTGACGGAGTGCCTCCCGCACAACGATTACCGTCTACAAGCCACGAGCCAAACATCGCGCGACGACGCCAAATTGTTGTCAGCCAAGCGCTCTCAGGTCATCAATGGCGAACGTCTGGCGCGATACTTCGAACCGTACGTCGACCTTCTTCCGTCCACGGACTTTGAGAACGACGCGCTTCTCGACTTTCCAAATTTCAATGACCCTCATCGAGAACTGTCTCGTTCGGTCCTTTCCGCTATTACTCTTGGCGAACGGAAACCTTTCGTTATCGTCGATCTGGGTGCCGGGGAACAATCTCTCGGCAAAGCGGCTCTTGAAATTTTCTGCGACCGACGGCGACAAGCGTTCCAATACGTCTACGTCTCAATCGACTCGAACGCACGCACCAACCCCACACTGGCCTGGGATTTGTTCGACTTCTTTACGAACATCAAGCGCGACGACAAAGAAGCGCGGTACCTGCGCCCGGGAATACCCGACGTAGTGTGGTTTTCAGGCAGGTGCGACCCGTTCTCACAGGCCAACACGACCGGAGCGCGCGACGTGCAAGGCGGACTCGCTCTCGTCAAGGCTGGACTAGACATCGCCGCTTATCTGAAACCTCGAGTGCGCATCATGGAATCATCTAACAGTGGCACACATCGTCTGTCGAATCAACCCATCATGGCGACGTGGGAACAAGACTACGGCATACGACCGCACCCCTGCTCGCAGTGCCATTACGGGTTTCTCCACCGCAAGAACACGTGCATCTGGACGAACATGCCCTTGTCGCTACGCTGTTGCACGCGTGATGATCCCTGTGAGACCATGCGCTTCTACTCGCGCCATCTCGTCACCGCTCAGAACGGTCCCGCCGGCAAGGACGGCGAGATTCCCGGCATGAGCACCGCACTCTCAGGACGTGTCGCACCCGGTCTGACTCAGCTCCTTCTTTTCAGAGCAGTCATGTACTGTCTCCAATGCTAGTTTTCGCTTTATTAGCGTTATACGCTCCAAAAGGGGGAGGTGTAAGTGGTTAAACCCTACTTAGGCCTCGCTCGATTTCGTTTTTAATCTGACCTCATTCATTTGCTCTTATATATACACACACAAACTCTACGTTCTTAGGAACAACTTTCTGGTCGGTCGGTCGCGGGTGATTGACTACGATGACGGGGTTTGTTTTTGTGTGTGTGTGTGTGTGTGTTCGTGCACCACAGATGTGGCGAATGAATGAATGCATGAATGAATGCATGAATGAATGAATGAATGCATGAATGAATGCGCAAGCGTGTCTAGGTCTAGTATTGTGATGTGTGTGCGCGTCACCGCGCGATAAATTGATGTGTTTCTAGTGCTCTGTCTAAGGTGCGTCGATGCCGAGAGCGTCGAAGAAGACGCGCGACGCGGCTGGGACGTCTACGTCGAGCGCGACGCGACACTTGGATTTCCCACTCCATTCATTCCACACGGGCCATTTGCCACGTACATCGAGTACGGTTTGACCGCGAGTGATGCCTTGGGTGACCACACGCACGGCACCTTCGCGAAAGGTGAACAAATGACGCATGCGTGGAATGGCGAGTAACAACGCGGTGGGGTCGTGCATGTAAATGCCGTCGAAATTCGCGACGTCGACGTGGTACGCCTTGTAGAATTGCGTCGCCGCGTGCAAGAACGCTCGCATATCGTCGCGCACTACACCATGCGCATCGACACCTTTCGCATGCGCGAGCTGATCGATGTGTGCCCCGCTCAACGTCAACCGAGTCGTCACGTCCAACCCCACGACGTAACATCTCGAAAACGTGCTCAATACTTCATCCGCGGCTTCTGGATCCCCTAAAATATTCGCCTCCGCCGCAGGATTGACGTTCCCATTCACCCCAAACGCCCCACCAAGCACGATGAGCTCATCCATATCCCGCAAGCACGCCGGATGTCGACGAAACGTCAACGCGAGATTGGTCAACGACGCCAACGCCAAAACCGACACCTCGCCGGGAAACTCGGCGCACGTCTTCGCGATGAAATCCGCCGCATCCACGCCTTCGTCGTACACATACTCATGCGCACCGTCTGGTTTTAAAAACACATCGGCGTACTTATCGCGCACGCCTCCAAAACCACACGCGCCGTGCACGAAATCCGCGACGAAGACATTCGCGTCCTCCGCGTCGCGCGCCCCGGCGCCGAGCGCGTCACCCTGGGGCAACTGTGCCAGGGGCACCTTGGCGCCGTCCACGACGGGAATTTTCGCGCCTGGCACCGACATGTGCGCATCATCGTCGCGCACGACCGCGCCGTCGATGAGAATCTTCGCGTTCGTCGTCGCGTCGTCGCGTCGAACGTTTCCGAAGATGGTGGTTACGCCCACCACTTCGACATCTTCCGAGAACGCCTGGAGTGCGATGGCGATGGCGTAGGCATCGTCCACGCCAGGGTCAGTGTCGATGATAATTTTCTTTCGTTTTGCCATGGTGACGACACCGGTGGCGAGGTGCGCGCGATTGAAAGGCGTGCGAGCGGATGGCGATGAGGGATGTGGGCACCGCCGTGGATAACGTGACGGCGCGAAGAGGAGCTCCAGTGGTTTTGTGTCCGCTCGGTAACGCACGTGGACGACAAACGCACATTCATGGTAGTAAATTACAACAATATCAATCAGCGAGGGAGCGTGGACTTAATCTGCCCACGCGTCGTCGTCGTCTTCCCAAAATCGACGCACAGAGTCGATGGCGCTTTGCAACACTGGTCGGTTGACGAGCTTGCGGCGACGAATGGACGACTTTCCGGCGCGCGCATCGACGTCATTCTCGAGCTTTAAGTTTGGACCGTTGAGGTAGGCGAGCACGGCGCCACCAACGAGGCCACCGCCGTGGCCCCAATTGTCGATGCGACGACTAGTGAGGCCAAACATCGTGTTCACCGCAAGCGCCGTACCGAGCGATTGTAATTGCATGTCCGCTCGTTCGCCCAAGTAACGTTTATGACGCTGTAGATACACCGCGAGCGCGCCTGCGAGGCCGAAAATAGCTCCACTTGCGCCGACGCTATTCGACGGACAGAATCGATAACTCGCGTAGTTGCCGGCGACGCCCGCGCCCAAATACACCGCCATAAACTGTTCGCGCCCAAACGTCGCCTCCATCATCGGCCCGATGCTATTTAACGAGTACATGTTCACTAACAAGTGCGACAATCCTCCATGCAGGGCTATGGGGGTGACCAATCGCCACATTTGCCCCGCGGCGATGGACGCGTTCACCTTGGCCCCGAGCGCAGTGAGCGCTTGCCCGCTCAAAATCTGCAGCGCATACGCCCCCACCGTCGTCGCCATGATTGCATCCGTGCACACGCGATCGGGATTTTGAAAAGGTCCCGGCTGCGGTGCGCGTCGCGAGCGCGGACGCGCGTGGTACGTGCCTCCGTACGCGCTCGCGCCCAACGCGACGGCTGACGCCGCCGCCTGCGCCGTCCCCAAGCCTCGCGCGCACACACCGCCAATCACCTTTGCCCGCGCAAACAACGAATGCGAGTGCGAGTGCGAACTCGCGCGCGTCGCCTCATCGCTTGCGCCAGGAACGCGCGAACGGTACTGTATCGATCGTCCTCGACGCCGCGCGTGGCGATGGTTGCCCCACGACGATTGACCACCCCCGAACGACGACGACGACGACATGCGTGCGAACGCCGCGATACGCGCTGTGCGATGCAACGCCGAGCTCTTCCGCGCCTCGCCTGTCGCTACGCCGCACAACGCGTCGACGCGTCGACGTGCACCTTTGTGGCGCTATCCACACAAGATGCCTCTCATGAACGTCAACGCGCGCATCAGCGTCGTCGCGCACGCACCGACGCGCGGCAACGCCGCGAAGGCGTCGTCGTCGTCGTCGTCGTCGTCGTCGTCATCGGTGCGGTCGTCGCGCGGTCGTGCGCGCGACGTGCGTCGCGAACGTCATGTTTGCGCTCGGCGCGTTCTCGTTCGTGCGGACGCCGATGACGACGACGCGTCGTCGGCGTCGGCGTCGACGACGCCAACGACGACGGATGATTTAGGATTGAAAGCTGCGTGGTACGGCGCGGAGGCGTTCGGCAAAGTGATTGGTGGAGGCGACGCGAAATCGTCGTCGGCGTCATCGGCGGCGGCGCCGCCGACGTCGCGAGAGGCTGCCCTCGCGTCCATTCGTGCGGATTACGACGAAGACTATTTCGTCAGTGGGCGCGGAACGTTGTCTGCGTATGCGCCAGAATGCGTGTTCGCGGACCCGTTCGTTTCGTTCACGGGTGTCGATCGGTTCAAGCAAAACGTGGGTAACTTGGGAGGCTTGATGCGCGAAATTGATTTAAACGTCACAGAATTCACCGAAACGAACGAAGGCTTGCAAACGGAGTGGCGGTTCACGTGTATTTTGGACTTGCCTTGGCGACCACGATTGTCCGCCAAGGGTGGGACCACGCACGTGATTGACAAGGCGACGAATTTGGTCGTGAGGCACTACGAGCGATGGGACGTGGAACCAGCCAAGGTGCTCAAGCAGTTGTTCGTGCCGGCGTCGAAGGTGCCCGAATCGCAAGCGGAAGTGTTTATGATGAGCGCTACATCTGGTGATATCGTTGGTGCGCTCGGCGCGATCGCGCCTGTGTTGTTAAAGGTGTCTGCGCCTTTGTGGTTGACGTCCGCGGCGCTGCGCGGCGTGACGCATTCAGAGTCCACGGGAATCGAAAACGCGTTCGGTTGGTTTTTTACGCTCGCGTTGATTGGACAAGTGGCAAAATTTCTGCGCGGGGTCGGGATGAGTTAACGGGATGAGTTAACTGTTGTTCTAGCTAGAGTTGGTAGGTTACAAGTTGTAATTTTGCTAAAGATGAGCCGCTTAGTGTCCTCGTTTCGGTCGTTGAGCTTTGCGCCCCGATGGCTCGTCAGCCTTACGCTTCATAGTCTGCGCCGCATGTTCTTGCTTGATGACCATGGTCGCAGCCGGGGTCGCCGCAGCTGTGACTGGGGTCGCCAAGACTGGCGTTTCAGTCTTGACAACTGCATCACTCGATTTCTTAGCCTCGACGTCCGCCATGCCCGGAATGTATCCCGGAGTCTTGCCCTTCGCCACAAGACGCTCATACACTGCCACAAGGTTCTTACGTGCGCGCAATAGCTCAATCGTTTCTTCACGCAATTTTAACCATCCCGCGCACACGGCGTGCGTATTCATTACTGGCGTGGACACGCCGAGGTCTTCCAGCGCTTGGTCGATGCGCTTGCCAAATCGCGGACCGCCTTGCGCTTGAATCGCTTGCTCGTTGGCGACGGCAATAAAGTGCGCACCGCGAAGGTACGCACCGGATTTTAACGCTGCTGACCCCTTCGTGGGCAACTCTGGCGCTAATGTTTCGAAATCCGCACGCACTTCATCGATGGACAGTGGTCGCTCAACAACTTGAGATCGACCTTGAGCAAACACAGCCGCGGCGCGCTGCAACAACACTTGGTTCTCCGTCCGTCTGCGCTTTTCAATCTCTCTCACCTTGTTCAAAATTTCAGCTTCTTCTTTCATTTCACCATTCGTGCGATTCAACAACGTATTCAACGCCACCTTGCGATCGTACTCATGTTGCGGGTTGAACGGCATCTTTACGATTTGATGCGTCGCCGCTTCCTCTGGTGTCTCGGCCCGTGCCTCGATGAGCGTCTTCGCAATGGTGTAATATCGCACCTTCAAATCATCAACACTTCGCGCCTTGGAGCCTTCGAACGCCCATCGATCTTGTACGATAATGAACCTCAAGTCGAACCGCGCGAGAAGCTCAAACAAGTAGTCGGTCTCCTCCTTGCTCCAAGACTCGTCCAACAGTTTCAACCGCTGTTCATACTCCTCATTAGTGTACGTGATCATATCAATCTTCTTGTTATACTTGGCAAACGCGTAATCACCGCCCACATCACCACCATTCGTGCCCATTAACGTCTGTTGCGCGCCCCCGATGGCTTTCTTCACCCAATGCTTCAGTTGCAACGAATCCGTTCTCGCACTATTCCTAAACGGCTGCCACTGCCAAGTCACCGTTCTCGCCGTAATCTTACGTTTATCCTTCAACCCATGTAACGCCACAGCGGTCGGCATCACCGGTGCGCGCGCGTCGCCATCGTGCACCGACGTCCCGCGCGTGATCTGCCATACCTCTCGACTGATCCCTTTCGGTGGCTTCTCCGCCCCGGCATTGGCGCGTTTCTTGGGTTTTCCCGCTAGCGCTCCCGCGCCGGGGCCTCGGGGGATGCCCAAGATGTCTTTCGCGTCGCCCATGTCCGCCTGCGCGCGCGCGTGCGACGACTTTTGACGACGATTCGAGCGTGCGTTTTGGAATTACCCCAATTCCCAACCGTGACGCAATGCGCGAAAGCGCGCGCGTCAAACCTCGACGCAGGCGCGTTGGCGACACCATGGCGGACGGCATAACGTCGGCGACATATCTAGAAAAGTTTATCGATGGTGCGTGAGGCGCGATCGATCGTCGAAGCGCGCGTATGCGTCATATAGGTTGTGATTGTGCTGCTGACCGATGCCGATGATGCGCGTTGATGGCGTTGTTTGTGCTCGCGCGCGCTACGAGACTGACGGTTTCGTGTGATTTTTCTGGCACACAGCGTTGGCGGATGTGCCTGCCGAGTTACAGCGCATCCTGGCGACGATAAGTGAACTCGATAAGCGTAATTCGCGGTTGAGCGAAGAAGCGCGGGAGAAAACGGAGGCGTGCGCGACTGCGACGAGCGCCAACGCGCGAGGCGCGCGGCAGGGAGATTTGGATCAGGTGAAGACGCTACGAGAAGAGATTGATAATTTGCATTCAAGCATGACTCTGATTGCGAACGAGAAGATTCGATTAGCGCAGATGGCTTTGGAGTTGGTCAAAGGGAACGCCGCCGTGTTGGACGAAGAGTTGAAGACTTTTCACAAAGAATTAGAAGAGCAAGGCATTAACGTCGAAGACGAGCTCGATGGCGATGGATATGGGGCACCATACCAACCTCAGTATCATCACAAGGCACACAGGGTGCAGCAGCACAGTCGACCGCAACCACGCGTCCCGGATTACGTTGCGCGTCCCGGACAAGAAGTGAGCTCGATGGAGGTCGGCGACTTGGTCGCCGCAAATGTGGGCGTGTTGAGTCAAGGTGCGGGCGCGCAAGAGTGGATTGTCGCCACCGTGACGCGATACTCACCCACCGAAGGTGTGTTTGAAATCGTTGATGCGGATGAAGAAGCCGAAAAACATGTGTATAGACTACCGCAAAAGTACGTCATTCCGTTGCCTAAAACGGCATCCGTGCGCCAATCGCAAAATTTCCCAGTTGGTACGAGTGTTTTGGCTGTGTATCCAAACACGACAACTTTCTACAAGGCCAAGGTTGTGCAACCGGCGAGGCGATTACCGAACGCAGAATACGGCGAGTTTGTTTTAGAATTTGAAGACGACGGGGACGCTGATGGGCAAGCGCATCGCGCGGTTCCATTCAGGCACGTAGTATTGTTCCAGCGTTCGAATTGAGGTCAAGGTGTAATTATATTAAACCATTTGTATAGCAGCAAGCAACGAGTGTGTGCCCACCTCAATATTTAGATGTGTAGCGAGCGTATTGTGGATGAACAGAGTCGATCCGACGTGTATTGTTTGTTTTATCTAAAAGACGTACGCGTTCGCGGCGCTTGAAAACCCCGCCTCTCGCGCAAGTAATAGAAACCCTTGTTTACTTTGCCGGCGCGGCGATACCAGCGTGTTGTGTCACCCAAACCTTGAGCTTATCGTACGAGATCGCTCCTTCGTTCTTCGATTCTTCCACGCACACGCCATCCTTGAACATGATCAGCGTCGGCAACCCGTACACCTTGTACTTCTCCACCAAAGCCGGATTCCCATCGCATTCAATCTTCACCACCTTTAACGCATCACCATACTCCACATCCGCCTTTTCTACAATCTTCCCAATCAGCTTACACGGCCCGCACCAGCTCGCCCAGAAATCAACCAACACCGGCGTCGTCGAGCCCAACACCTCGGCGTCGAACGACGCCTCGTCAACCTCTCGCAACCCCGCGCGCGCGAGCACGCCGCCCGCGCGTTTCGCCGCACCGCTGCGCACCGCACTCGACGCGCATCGTCGCGCACCACCACGCATCGCCACACCGCGAGACGCAACGCGCATCGGCGCTGTCGTCGACATCGTCATCACCCGCGATCGTCGGATGCAATCACGCCACGTCGCGCGTCCTCACGCACGCGTAAACCACCCCTCGACCGGCGTTCGCACACGACACACACAATGAATGCGTTACACGCGCACGCACACACACACACACACCACGCCGCGTTCACGCCGCGTCGCACTCTGGCGCGGCCGACGACGGCACGGCGATAACGTGGCCGCGTATCCATGGGCGGGGTACACACAATGTGTATGGGGTACACACAATGGGTATGGGTGTGTGTGTACCCTGTACTAGTTTCGCTTCGCGAAGTGTGAAGAAGGGAATTTTTTCTGTTAATGTACGAGCTAGAAAGATATATTACACAGCTGCAGAGGAGTCCCCCACAAAATTAAGCAGTAGATGATCGGAAATTTTCCGCTAATGTACGTAGAGCATCAGACGCTTGTCGTTCGCTCAGCGCATAGGGGTCGCCTGTGTACCGTACATTTCTAAGAGCTGTAATCTGTCTATGCGTCGCGTCCCTGCAGCTTCTCGCCATGTCCTCTGCGACACGTATAGCGCGTTCTAATATGTCAACCCGCCCGTCATAATTATCTAATTGCCAAGACTCACAGATGTCTTTATAGTCTGAATGTTCGCTATGTTCGCAGAGCTCTGCAAACATTCCCGACAAGTCCAGGTAATCAATATCGTTTTCTCTGGTGCTCGGAGCGGTAGTGTCCATGGATTGCAAGAGTTCTCGCGCGTGTCGCACAAAAGTCTGTAATCCCTGCGCAACGTTTTGTCGTTCTTGCATGGCGTTAGCGTGCTCCACCGCCTGTATTCTTTGTGCGACGCTCGCGTGGCGTCGAACGTGATTTAAAAGAGATTTCGCCGATGGCGCGTCCAACCTGAACTGGAATCTTTCGCGCATGAATTTTATACACGCATCGAGAGCGCAATCGCCACGTTGAGTAGAGATTCTTATCATGGTCGGATCACGCAATAATAACGTCCTGGTAGCTACATCCACGTACGGGGCGCGTGCGCGACACCCATACGAGTGCCGTACGTAACGAGTTATCCAATACTTATTCGTTGCTGCTCTGAATCGTACTTCCGCAGCGAATGCGCATGTATCTGTATTGTCGTCATCGATACTCTGACAAACGAGCGAAGCGAGGTTCCTCCCACTCAAATTCTTCTTCCCACTCAAACGGCGATGTTGAAACCGACGCCCATCGCGCAAAGCGATCGCCCGCAGTGCGTCGACAGCATTTCGCATGGAATCGTACGGTCCATCGAACACGCTAAACGCGCGAGAGCGCGATATTATAGAACCCACACCCCGATACCGCCGTATGTCGCGATCGACTGGTGTGGACATGAGTGCACGAATGAGGCGTGTTGGCATACTTTTACTCACGTTGTAGTCGTTTTCGTTACATTTATCGACGCTTTCGTTTGGAGTTTTGGAGTATCGATTGGTGTCGATTCTGTATGATTCGATCTTCTTCTTTGAAGTCGTAGTATTTGACGTGTGGGTCATCCGGATCTGGCTTAAAACACGACAACCACTCGTGTAATTCTGACGGAAATTGCAATCTGATGAGGTGGTCGAGCGCTGAAAGTTCCTCTGTGTGCTGCATGTACCTCATGTCGTCCGAAGACGTGCAACGAGAAAACAGTACATAGAGACCATCCGCGGTGTATTGAGGCGACCTGGCTCTTGGAGCGAGCCAAAGTATCATCTTGCCCACGGTGGATCCTTGCACCTTCCATTGCGTCAAGGCAAGCGCGAGGTCGACGTGAAACATGGTAGCGTTTGTCGAGTGGCTACCGCTGTTCAAACGACGTCCTAGTACGCTATAGAGAGGCACAGTTACAGGAACGGGCTTCCCACCATACGATGCGCTGCTACTCGCTTCGAAAGGTAAGACGACTTTTCCAGGAACCACGGTTTCGTCATGCGGCCACTGGGATTGCACGTCTGTACCGAGTTGTTCTCGCTCGAACTCAACTAATATTTCGTCCGGTGGAAGAGGCAGCTCAATCGTTCGGCGTCCGCGCAAAGTGGCGATTCGTATGAGCTCATGACACTGGCGGTGCTGTTCAGGATCGTGCCAAACTAAACCGTAAAAGCGTCCTTTGCTACCATTGCAAACGCGCTTACGGACGTTCATGTTTTTAAGAATCTGACAAACCTCTCCACGACAAAAAGTTTGCCACATGTGCTGTCCGAATTGATCTTCTTGGTTTCGCAAAAGTTGCAGCTTTTCAGGATCGACGTCTTGTAACTCATCAGTGAGTTTCATCTGCACGCGCCAGCGTACCAAAATGTTACCGCGTCGTTGAACGCGTCCGACGGCTCGTCCGTGGTTGATGTCAAGGCGCTCGACATTATCCAAGCACACGACTGTGATATCATCGTTCGTTAAGGACCACTCTGCATCGCCTTTATCCAATGGACGCAGACGTGCAATCAACGGATGCATGGGGTGTGTGCGCTGCCTCGTATGCAGTCTATCTGACGCGGCGCTCAAATCACGCGCGTCGCGCTGAACGATCGGTTCGAAATATCCACAGAGAATACCGTCTCTGATATCTTCCTTGGACAATTCAGCACGCGCATACTTCAGTCGCATCGCGTGTCCAGGATCTCCAGCCGCGCGCATTTGCTCGGACAGCGTGCGTTGTACACACTTGCATATCAACTCGGAACCCTCTACAACGTTTGCATTGTCTTTAGGATTTGATCCATGGCGGAGCCGAAGGCTCGGTATCGAACTGGCGGTCACGGGCCTAAGTTGAAAGAAATCGCCAACGAATATGATAGGAATGCCACCAAAAGGTAATTCTCTTCTAGGCCCTGACTCCTGAGCGCCGCGCAACGATGCGTCCATGAGATGTATGCTGTCTGAGGCGAGCATCGACACCTCGTCGACGATGACCAAACCGAGCTCAGTCTGGGGATCACATCCGAGGGATTTCAGCAAATCTTGGCGCGTCTGTGTATTTGATGTCGCAGTCTTACGCCCGAATGAGGTATGCACAGTATTACCTCGACCAACGTAAAGCGCGGCCGCCGCCCCAGTCGGAGCCGCGACGCATGCCTTTTTTCCTGAATATTCTTCGAAGGCGACGATTAGTTTCGCGATAGTGTGAGTCTTTCCAGTACCAGGACTACCAAGGAGTAGAGTGTTCAAGCGCCAGACGTCAAATGATACAGGTGCAGATTCTTCTCCATGGGCGCCACGCACTACAAGCTTGCGTTCGCCGTGTCGTCCTGTTCGATTGTAATCAACGGTCTGTATGACACCACCGTCGTTTTGTGCTCGATTCAAAGCTTGAATATACGGCATGAACGATTGCAAGAAACTGCGCTGAGAAGCCGAACACCCTAACAAAATGCGATCGATGTCTTGATCTGTGAATCTTGGCAACGTGCGTTCAATTCCAAAATCAACATTCGTATCTGCATCAGATGCATCGTTAAGCATGAAACGGTCGCGCACCATTTGACAGCGTTGCTGATCGATCTCATCAAGTAATGCTTCGTGCCAATAATCAGCGGCTGCATGGCGCATGGCGTTGTCAGATTCATCGTTCGAAATGTCGAGGTCTATGTATAGGTCGAAAGCGCGTTTAAACTCGCTCCGCGCGGACAACATCTTCTGTTGCTGTGGCGTAAGCTCCGACAGATGCTCGTGTGTCTCGAGCAGTATTTCTAGGAGCTCTTGTTTTCGCGCAGCAACTACATCTGTAGTATTGCCCATGGTCACTGCCGAATCGTTTGATGTTGACGCGTTTTTACCCCTCCATGGCAACACGTCGCTGTGTCGTGCACGAAGACCTTGTATCTGCAATTTTGTTTGTACGGGAACGGTGTTCTCTCGAATGAGTCGACGTATGAGCTCTAACATCCCTTGTTCAACGAATGACGCATTCGCGGATTCACAATGGGCCAAAAAGTCAGCACATGCTTCGTTCGCTCTGTCAAATTGTGGCAGGTCATTGATACTCCACGGCTTGAAATACGCCAACACAAATTTCGAGAAACGCAATTTCTGTGCTGGGCTTTTGGTCATCTGCTTCTGACTTGGAACAGGTCGGCCTTTCCCACTGAATGATATAACAGCAAACTGCGATCGCATCATCTGCGAATTTTCTGGCTCGATTCCATCGGCGTAGGCGAAGACCGCATTTCGTGTCCTTGGTTGTTTGCCGAAGACGGATATATTTTGATAGCGAGCAAAATACACATATGCTGGAATATCAGCTAATTCCGGGCCACGGCATGCGTAGCGCATCATAGGGTCAGACACCGCACTTCGAACTCGAGACATGTTTGGTCTATATAGTCGAATACGATCTTCGTCATGGTTTCCTTGCATCGCTTGGGGCTCACCGCCATCGACGTCATCTTCATGCTCTTCGTTATGGCTCGGTGAATATTCACTGTCATCATCTGTATCGTCGACATCCTCTTCGTCATGACTTGGTGAATATTCACTGTCACCATCTGTATCGTCGACATTTTCTACGATGTAATCGACATCTTCATCTTCCGTTGCTCCGTTACGTGATGGCGTGACTCCGTGTTCGCGTTGACGAACATCGAAAAGCTCCTGTGCGAGTTCATTGTCCGAATCGCGATCAATTTCAAAGCCATCCACAAGATCGTCACCGATACTCTGGCGTTCAAATAGTTCGAAACCGTCCACGAATTGTGGATGATCATTTCCGGCTCGCGTGTTTTCGTCGCGTAATGACATTTCGAAGTCATTCAACTCGTTTTCTTGTACGCGTGATGGCGAGGGGAAATATATAATAATTTCTTCCTCTGTCATTGCTTCTTCTGACGTGACAGGCTCTTTGTCTTTGTCGTCGGCGATCAATTTTTGAATGAAGTTCAGGTCGCGGTCTTGATTAACGGAGACGAATTGACAGGAAAAGTAATCACTGTCTGCACCCGAAATTGCCATGGCGAGCATGTTATCGCTCATTTCAGTGTTACCCTGCGTCGCTTGAACATGTTGAGATGCCGACTGATGGACGTTGATGGTTAGCCGGTTAAAAGTACCGTTATCGTCAGCCGTCGATTCTCGTTCTCTCCATCGCTTGACTGCTCGAGCAACCGAGTTCAGTACGCTACGGATTTTTGGAACTTTGGTAACGTACTCAGTGGTGTACGCCAATTGCGAATCACTGCTCACCGTGTTGAACGAGATCTTCATGCACGTGTTACACCTGAGCAATCCACTCACGGAGGCATTGAACGCCGCAGTATATCCGTTCGAGCATCGAACACTTTTCCTTATTTCTTCGAGCAATTCAAGAGACTCCGACTCAGTGCATGTGTCAAGGAAATCACGCAGATACATTCCAGCTTCCCGATAACGCATATCATCGTTTCTCGAGGGTCCATCTACTAAAAAGTTAGCAATCTCGAGCAACGATGCCGTTTGTATATTGAGAGCAGGCCCGTCCTCTTCGTGACGCACTTCGTCGATGAATGGGCGGCTTTGTACCCATATGAGCGGAACACGGACGGCTTCAGGGCACGCACACTCTAGCGTCGTGGCGCTATCGACACAACCATTTCGCTCGACTCTGTACTGTTCTAATATCGAGCGGATGATAGCTTCTCTTTCAATGCTGTCTTTGAGTGGTATGGCGGCGATGTCAACGGTTTCCTCTGCGCTTGCAAACGCCACTTCATCCACGATTCTATCATGAGGACATGATTGGTGTCTGTTGTAGTTCAATGGCACGAGCGAAACAACGCATAAGTCTGTCGTGTCTTGCCCATGATATTCCGGCATGCACAGCCGACATCGTACAGTTTTGGCCCTATCACAGGTAGCGACGTGTCGATGGTGATTCAGTGACGCGGCGACGGTGTGGCCAAGACGCTCGAGGCCCTCGACATCTTCTGGTAAAGGCACCGCACTGACTCCGAACGTTCGATCGCTTTTCATTCTAGTGGCGCGCTCAACTTCTCGACAAAGAGCCGCGTTGTCAGGGATCGCGACGTGCGAAACTCGACGAATCCATTCGGCCACATGATTTTTTATGTCTTCAAACAGAGCCGCCGTTTCAAGCAATGTGGGGTCTATTACGAAACCAAACGACCCACCGTGCGCATGTGGCGTTTTGCGACCGTCTTCCTCGATGACATAAAAAGTGGCCGCGCAAAGTCCATATATGCCCGGATCGCACTCGCTCTTTGGTACCCACGTATTTGGAGTCGTTTTAACACCGAGCACGATTTCTACGAAAGATTTAACGAGCCTTTCCATCTCGGTCGCTACACGAACCGGATGTTTGGCCGCATTCTTTAGAAGATCATGTTTTGTATTCACATGTATCAGAAAATCATGCGTGAATTCATTCGTCGGGTCAGTGAATAAATCGCTGTGTTTTAAATGATCTTCCATGACGCGGTCATCGTCGACGACTGGAAAGTCGTCGTTACAATTCACCTTACCAAGGGTTAGTCGCAGAAACGTATTCCCCGTTTTATCATCTGGGTTAAACGTCCAGAAGAGACACAGACCACCGCAAGCGCGCGCCATGTCGCGAATATGTTTTGCGCTTCTGCGACGATGGGCGCTCGTAAATGGCACCGTAACGGGCCGTGTGATGCGTATCATGCGTACCAGTTCTTGAGCTTTTGGTGGAATGATGCCGATTTCGGTTTGCATGTGCTGCCACTGCTTTAACTCGAGGTCCGTTATCGTCCGCTCCAAGTCGATGAACGCGGCAACGTCATCTTCAGTGACAGCGAGCTTCGCGTTGCGCTGCATGTCGTGACGGACGTGCATGTCGAACAACGTGTGGTACAAATCCGGTACGCCGTCGAAACGGTTATCGAAATACATAACCGTCTTTGCTGTTGTTCTCCGGTTCGATGCACGCACGCCACTCGCCGAGTTCGGCAAGATAAACAGATGCGGCCATGACATCTCGAGCATGATGGATTGCTCGGCGCCGTATTCAGTCAACGGCGTGTCGTCTCGAGGCACATCTGCGACTGCGCCGTTATGAGCATGAGCTCCTTCGTCCTCTCTGCCTGCACGTGTCGACGCAAGTCGTTGAAGCAGATCGCCGTCGGCTATCGGTGTGTCGAAGATCACGGATTCCGTGACGGCGCCACTTTCACCAGCCTCTCGGATGCCCGCCACGTCTTCGCCGACGTCTGCATCATCACGTGGGTCACATTCTATGATGCCTGCGGCATACGCGACTTTGAACTCCTCGCTGGCAATGAGTGCTTCGAGGTCTTCTTCACTAACATCGCTCATCATATAAGCGTCAAATTGCTCCATCAGCGCAACATTCATGGACGACTGGAGGAAGTTGTCCAGGTAACGTTGTCTGAAATACGCGACGCGAGCAGGCCACTCAGTGCCTTGATTTGCGATCTTGGTCAACTGCTTTGTCAACATACTCCGATCGCGCAATCCTTTCGTGAGCGCGAGCCAGATCGCCACGCGTTTGGGGCGAACGCTAAACGCGACTAATTCATTCGCAAGCAACCGACTCTTGACCACGCGTCTGCTCGTCGGCGGTCCCGTCAACGTTACCGATATATTTTGCACCGTTTGGAGCACAGTATTCTCCACGCTTGCATCATCAGCGACGTTTTTAGCTACGTCGGTATGTTGCGGAAACGTAACGACATGACCGTTAAAAATGGTGTGATCGTCGTTTGTACGTCCGCAGCTAATAGTTGCGCTGAGAGCCACTCGCCGTGTCCTGCTTACGATGAGCGACTCGAGCTTGTTGAGCTCTAATTCCTCATCGCATATATCTCGGATATTTTCGCACATACTTGGCGTCCACGTTCCGTAATCAATGCCTCGTGCGAGGCTCCCGGGAGGCCCACGCATCGCTTTGCTCTTCTCACTGGTTTTACGCGCCTCCCAACACCGGCCGCAAATCACGGCGCCGCTGTTTTTTACAAACTTCGGATGCAACCACCATCCTCTCTCGCTGCCATCTTCATTTGTGCACATCGTATAACTCGCCAGATCCGCGAACGTTAAAAATCCGTATCGACCTAGATCGATACGGAACGTTCGCATCACTTCGAGAGCGCCGTAGTCTGCGTCGCTGAACTCAAAATCGCTCCCCCTCAGCTCTAACAGACTACGGCGCTTGTACGCGTTCGCGGGATCTCGTACTAAACACGATGCGCATACATATGTATTTATCGTCGGCCCATGCCGCTTCCTCCACTCATCCAGAATCTCTGCCTTGATTCTTGAATCATCAACGGACGTGCACAACGCCGCTATCCTTTCGGTCGCTACGCGCTTCGCGTCCGCATCCGAAGTACGCTCTGCGATTATTAAATCGCGCGACAGCGTTACGCCTTCCGGTATCAGTTGCGACACGTACGTTCGAGCGTCTGCCATGGGGCACTTCGCGCGAACGTCCTTGTTTGCTTCCGATGCGGTGACTGGGCGTTTCATATCGACGCCTATTGCGTCAAATTGTCCCGCTTCGTACTGCCTCACAAAGTCGTCGACGTTTTCCAAGCGCCGACGCCTAACGCTTCCAAGGCTGTTTCGTCCACGCATATTTGTGCCTGTACCTGCGCGCCGCTCGGCCACAATTGACACCATCTGGCGTTCGATGGCCCGCTTCGCATCGACGAACGAAACGCCGGTTGTCAATTGTGCATGTACAAATGCCGGTTCTCTTGAGAAACAAATGTAACACGCACTAATTAAATTACACCATTCATTAAAATTGGCATGGTTACCGTGCGCAGCCATGAATTCCACGAGAGCTTCTTGAATTCCATGAGAGTTTCTTGATTCAACGCCATTGATTAAGCGGTTAATGCTGGACGCGTCGGTCGTCGTCAACGCAACGCGGAGCGCTTCACTCGGGGTGATGATATCCTCCCGTGCAAAATCGACGTTGGCTGATTGCACGAAAGTATCAAAGAGCCGCAGGTAAAATTCAACACCGTCTTGCGCGGTGGCGATAATTTGCATGCGAATGCGCCATCGTTGATCGCACATAGCGTGTACGGAATGTAATTCGCGAATCGCCTCATCGCGCGGAATACGCACCACCGCGTCGCTCGCCCACCGTACACGTAACTCGCTCGCAGCGTCGGAATATGTTTGCATGATGTACTGCCATTTATTCTTGTGTTCAGGAAGAACAAATGGCAGCGAGCGACGCGTTGTCATCCGCGTGGAGTGACTACCGGTACTCATTCTACTATTTTAAAATTCTCTCCCACGTGCGCGTGCGAGAATGGAGTGACTACTTGTTCAACTATTTTAAAACTCTCTCCCACGTGCGCACCGGCGTGGGCCAGGCTCATAAAGTTTTATTATATGTATCATTACAAAAATGAGGTTTTATTATTGGATACATTATTGGATACAAAATTGTGCAGAGTCTGTTAGATCGCATGAAGTATCTGTTCTGTTGTTATTGGTGTTATTGGTATCATGCAACCGTCTGCGTGGACGCCGACGGTTTACGCCGCCGCGGAGTCGTCGATGATG
>Ga0255763_1001846_pt1 | contig 21192 bp, 19 predicted proteins | sample 041ome_2_FD_179963 | JGI IMG/M metagenome (GOLD analysis project Ga0255763, IMG submission 179963) | Coastal salt marsh microbial communities from the Groves Creek Marsh, Skidaway Island, Georgia - 041406US metaG (version 2) | ecosystem: Environmental > Aquatic > Marine > Intertidal zone > Salt...
ATTGAAGATATTCAAAAATTAGTTGTGAGTTATTATAATCTACCAATGGCTGATTTTTTATCTTCAAGAAGGTCACGACATATTGCTAGACCTAGGCAAGTAGCGATGTATTTGGCTAAAAAATTAACAACAAAATCACTACCCGAAATTGGAAGGAAATTTACAGGAAGAGATCATACAACTGTTATTCATGCAATAAAAAAAATTGAAGAATTAATGGCTGCAGACAAAAAATTTGAATACGAAGTTCAAGATATAAGTAATAAAATCTTAAAAAATAATTAACATGGAAATTAAAATAGATCGTGACATTTTTTTAAAATGTTTAACGCATATACAGGGCGTTGTAGAAAAAAAAAATACTCTACCTATTTTATCTAATGTATTAATAGAAGCTTTTGAGGATAAAATACAAGTTTCAGCAACAGATTTAGATATTATTATAACTGAAAAAATCAGTGCGGAGGTGTTGCAACAAGGATCTACTACAACCACAGCCCAAGTATTATATGACATTGTCAGAAAACTTCCGGCAGGGTCCAATATTCATTTAAATTTACAAAATGACAAAAGATTAAAGTTAATTTCAGGAAAATCTGATTTTAACCTTACTTGCTTACCTGCTACCGAGTTTCCTATTTTAGAAGACTCTATCGAAACAGATTATGTAGAAGTAAAGTCAAAACATTTGTTGAAATTATTGAATAAAACAAAATTCTCTATTTCCAATGATGAAACAAGACATTATTTAAATGGAATTTATTTACATAAAACTGAAGATGATAATCAAAATTTAGTTGCTGTAGCAACAGATGGACATCGACTAAGTAAAACACAAATTATGTTAGAGGAAGATAAGAGTTTTCACCCTGTTATACTTCCTAAAAAAACTATTTTTGAAATAATTAATATCATTAGCGAAGAGGGTGATACTCCAATTAAGATATTATCTGTACGTTCTAAAATAAAATTTATTATTAAAGATATTATTTTGATATCAAAGGTTATTGATGGAAAATTCCCAGATTATGAAAGAGTCATACCAAAAGATACGAGAAAAGAAGTTAAAGCAAAAGTAGCTGATTTTATTAGTGCCGTTGATAGAATTAAATCATTATCCTTAGATAGAAAAGGCGTTATTAAAATTAATATCGAAAATGGAAAACTTCGCTTTTTTGTTAATGACACCACTTCAGGAGAAGGAATAGAGGAAATTAGCGCTAATTATGAAGGTGAGAACTTAGAAATAGGCTTTAATTCAGGTTATTTAATGGATGTTGCAAACTGTATTCAAGATGAAAATATTATTCTCTTACCAAAAGATGCAGCCTCACCTATTATTATCAAAGATCAAAAAGATTTAGACTCTACTTATGTCGTTATGCCGATGAGAGTTGTCTAGATAACTGATGGCTTTTGTTGAAAATATAAAAATACATAATTTTAAATCTCATATAAAATTTCAGTCAGATCTACCCACTAATCACATAGTTATTTCAGGAAATAATGGAATTGGAAAAACAAATTTATTAGAAACCCTTTCTTTTTTTTCTAATTCAAAAGGAATAAGGAGTAATAAATTAGAAAATTTCTTTTATAAAGATAATCCTGACAAAGATATTTTTGTAGAATGTTCATTAAAGCAGGAAAATTTTTCAAGTAACATAGCTTATAAGATTTATAAAAAAAATAATATTATAACTAAAGATTTTTTTTTAGATGGAAAAAAAATAAGTAATTTAGAAATAAATAAACTAGTAAATTTTATTTGGCTATCTCCACACATGGATAAAATTATGTATGATGGTTCGGTAATTAAAAGAAAATTTTTAGATAAAATTATTTCAAATTTAGATTTCAATTTTAAAAAAAATATAAGAGACTTTAAAAAATTAGCTGATGAAAGATTAGTTTTAATGCAAAATCAAAATGATTTAAAGTGGATTGCTATTTTAGAAGAAAAAATGGCAAAAATATTATTTCAAATTTTAAGTGAAAGAAGAAATAAAATTTCTATCATCAATAATATTTCTAAAAAAAAATTAAACAAGTTTAGAGAATTTAAAATTATTATATCTAATGATCAAGAACTTGATCTAGAAAATGAAAATTCTTTTATCGAGAAAGTTAAAAAAATTTTTTTTGAAAAAAGAAATTTAGATGCAACGATTAAAAGAAATTCTTATGGACCAAGTATTGATGAAATTTTTTTTTATGATGAAAATAAACAATTGAATACAGACTTATGTTCAACAGGAGAGCAAAAGTCATTGTTGTTGAGCATTATTTTATCATGCGGATGGATTTATAAAGATGAAAATATAAATTTTATCCTTCTTTTTGATGAAATATCTTCGCATATTGATCAGAAAAACATCGAAAAATTTTTTGCAGAAGTAGCTAAATTTGAGACACAAGCTTGGTACACCGGAACTGACAAAAATCTCTTCCAAGCTATTGAAAATAAAGCTTTTTTTATAGATTTAGCCTAAATGCATGCTCCATTTTAGGTGTGAAAAATGTTATAATTAATTTCTTTTATATTCAAAAAAATGAGCAAAAATTTAGAAAAAATTCCAGAAAATAATGCTTATGGTGCAGATTCTATTCGCGTTTTAAAAGGCCTTGATGCAGTTCGTAAAAGACCTGGAATGTATATTGGAGATACGGACGATGGCACAGGTTTGCATCACATGGTGTTCGAGGTCGTTGACAATTCAATTGATGAAGCGCTTGCTGGACATTGTAATACAATTAATGTCACAATTAACAAGGATAACACAGTTACAGTTTCAGATAACGGAAGAGGAATACCAGTAGATCTCCACAAGTCAGAAGGTATTTCTGCTGCAGAAGTTATTATGACCCAGCTTCATGCGGGAGGAAAATTTGATCACAAAACTTATAAAGTTTCAGGTGGCCTACATGGAGTAGGTGTTTCGGTTGTAAATGCATTATCTGAAAATTTAAAATTATATATTTCCAGAGATGGAAAAAAATATTTTATAGAATTTAAAAATGGTGCAGCAATTAAACCGTTAGCTGAAGTTGGTAAATCTAGCGAAACAGGAACTCTAATTACTTTTTCTCCATCAAAAGAAATTTTTACCTCTACAGAATTTCAAGTAAGTATTTTAGAAAAAAGATTAAAAGAATTAGCTTATTTAAATCGTGGTCTAGAAATTAATTTAACTGATGAAAGAAAATCAAAACCCCAAGTTAATAAATTTAAATTTGATGGTGGAATTAAAGAATTTGTTGTTGATCTTAATAAAAATAAAGCAAAAATTAAAAATGACGATAATGAAAATATATTAGAAGAGCCTATTTATTTTACAGGAAAAAAAAATGATATTGAAATTGAGTGTTCTTTAATTTGGAATGCAACATATAATGAAAACGTCATTTGTTTTACTAATAATATTCCCCAAAAAGATGGAGGAACACATCTATTGGGTTTTAGAAATGCCATTACAAGATTAATTAATAAATATGTAGCAGATAATGGATTGGCAAAAAAAGAAAAAGTTACAATCACCGGGGACGATGTAAGAGAAGGTTTAATTTGTATTTTATCAACTAAGGTTCCTGATCCAAAATTTTCATCCCAAACGAAAGAGAAGCTTGTTTCATCGGAAGTAAGACCAGTTGTAGAAACTATAACTAGTGAGCAACTATCAATGTGGTTTGATAAAAATAAAAAAGAAAGTAAAATTATTTTAGGCAAGATCATCCAAGCTGCTGTTGCCAGGGAAGTAGCTAGAAAAGCAAGAGAGAGTGTAAGACGAAAAAGTGCTTTAGATATAACAAGTTTACCAGGAAAATTAGCAGACTGCCAAACTAAAGATAAAGAAAAAGCTGAGTTATTTATTGTTGAGGGAGATTCTGCAGGCGGCTCTGCAAAGCAAGCGCGTAATAGAGAGTTTCAAGCTGTTCTGCCATTAAGAGGAAAAATTTTGAATACTTATGTTGAACAAAAGAATGATCCTGGTGAAAAGAAAAAAGTTTTTGCAAAAATGCTTTCATCAAATGAAATCATAACTTTAATTAATGCATTGGGAACCGGATTTGATCCGTTTCAAATAGAAAATTTAAGATATGGAAAAATTGTTATAATGACCGATGCTGATGTTGACGGATCACATATCCGAACATTGCTGCTAACTTTCTTTAATAATGAACCATTCAATGAACTCATTAGAGCTGGTAATATTTTTATAGCGCAACCACCACTTTATAAAATTACAAAAGGTTCAAAGTCAACATATATAAAAAATGAAGAGTCGTTAGAAGATTTTATTATTTCTCATTCTCAAGATTTAAAATCTATAAAAAAAAATACAGAGCAATTTAAAGAAATATACGAAGTTGAGAAATCAAAATTTACCATTCAACGTTTTAAGGGATTAGGAGAAATGAACCCTGAGGAACTATGGGATACAACTTTAAATCCAGAAAACAACACATTGTTAAAAGTAAATTATTCTGATGCGAGTGATAAATTAGCTATGGACGGCAAAGAAGAAACCGCGCCTTCATCAGAAGATATAGAAATATTTGATATTTTAATGGGTGATGATGTCTCTAAAAGAAAAAACTTTATTAATAACAACGCTATTAATGTCAATAATCTAGACATTTAAAATGAATTTAAAAAATATTTTTGGCTTAAGTCACGAAAATATTAAATTAGAAACTCTAGTAAACATTCGGTGGATTGCTGTTATTGGACAGTTATTTGCAGTTTGTGTAATTAATTTTTATTTTCAATTTTCTTTTTTATTTATTCCGTGTTTGATTGCAATTTTATGCTCCATTTTTATCAATCTTTATATTGAGTTTTTTTACAAAAAAATTCAAAGATTAAATAATTTTTGGGCCACTGTTAGTATTTTATATGATTTATTTCAGCTTACTTTGCTCCTTTTTTTAACTGGAGGCTTAGTTAATCCTTTTTCAATTTTAATTATTGTGCCAACCACTATCGCTGTAACTTTTTTGTCTAAAAGAAGCAGCTTTTCTATATCTATTATTTCAATCATTATGGTGGGTATACTTGCAAATTTTCATTACCCACTACCAGGCCCAAACTTTGTTATGCCGGAGTACTACCTATTAGGCTTATGGGCATCATTAACCGTAGGTATTATTTTTTTAGGCAGTTATGCTTATTTAATATCTGCAGAAGCTAAAAAAAGATCAAGTGCTTTTGATAAATTAGAAAAGTCTTTATCGAAAGAACAGGAATTAAAGTCTCTCGGGGGTCTTGCAGCCGCAGCCGCACATGAATTTGGAACTCCACTTGGAACAATTGCTTTAGTTACAAAAGAATTAAAAAAACAATTAGGAAAAAATAAAAAATATAAAAATGATATAGAACTTTTAAGTTCGCAAATTGAAAGATGTAAAAATATATTAAAAGATTTATCTATTGACCCAAATAAAAAAGACGCTTTTATTGAAAATATTACGTTCAAAAATTTAATTAATGAAATTGTTTATTCCTTTGATCTGCCAAAAAAAAAATCTATTGAGATAGATAATAGTAAAATTACCAATAATATAAAAATTGTTAAAAAAATTGAAATTATATATGCATTAAGAAATCTTATTGATAATGCTATTAAGTTTTGTTCTTCATTAGTGAAAATAGAAATTTCAAATTCTAATCGGAAAATTTATCTAAATATTTTTGATGATGGAAAAGGTTTCCCCCAAGATATCGTTCGAAACTTAGGTGACCCATATATACGTTCTAGCTTGATATCTAAAAATAAAAGCGGATTAGGTCTTGGTATTTTTATTTCTAAAACTTTACTAGAGCGAACAGGAGCTAAAGTTAATTTCAAACAAAATATTGAGCTAGGCGGAGCATTAATTAGTATTGTTTGGAAAGAATCGGACTTGATAAGTAACTAGTACTTATTATTTTTTAAATTTATAAGATAAAATTTTATAAGCTAGTTTAGCCGCAATAAAATCACATGCGTGAAGATTTTTTTTGGGAGCCAATTCATTAATATCTGCACCTATAATAGATGAATTTTCTGCTGTCATTTTTATAATTTTCATTGCATCATTCCAAAGCAATCCTCCAGGTTCAGGAGTTCCAGTTGCTTGCATAATACTTGAGTCAAATCCATCTAAATCAAATGTGATGTAAACATTTTTATTTTTAATAAGTTTTTTAAACTCATTAAAGTTCCATTCTTTCATATCTTTTCCCCAGAAGATTTTCATTCGTTTAGGTATTGTCTGATAGTATTTATATTCCTCACTACATAGATTTCTTATTCCAAAAGAAACAATTTCAATATTTGAAAAATCTAAACATCTTCGCATTGCTGAGGCATGGGAGTATTTTTCTCCAGCATATCCATCTCTCAAGTCGGCATGAGCATCGATTTGTAAAATTGTGATTTTTTTGTATTGTTTTGAAAAAGCTTTGATAATTCCCGGAGTTATAGAGTGCTCACCACCAAATATTAAAGGAAACTGTTTTTTGTTTAATACCTTGGTAACTATTTTTGATAACTGCTCCAAAGCATTATTTAGTTTTTTTTTTATCTTAACCGGTTTTAAAGTATCTAATTGAAAATTTAGGTAAGAATCTTGCAACAATTCTTCATCAAATAACTCTACTTGATGCGAGGCTTTTATTATTGCTTTGGGTCCGTACTTTGTTCCAGATTCATAACTAACACTTTTTTCTAAGCCAAATGGTATAACGCAAACTTGGTTTTTAGATTTTGATTTTTTAGGCAATCCTAAAAAACCAGATAAGGGATTAAAAAAACTCATTTATTAAAAATAGTTGCAAATCTTCTTCTTTGTCTATTTTTCCAATTCATTCGGTGATAAGCATCACTAGCTATTAATGGCATGACGCTTGTTGCTTCAGCAAATACCATCTGCTCTTTAGTTGTATCTACTTTACCCCAAGAACTTGCTTCTTTTAAAGTTGAACTGCTGCAAGCTCCATCTCTAGAATCTGCGACAGTAATTTGAACTGCATACTTATGCATTTCAACTTCTTTACCTAATAATTCTGCACAAATAACAGTGTCTTGAATGAAGTTTTTTGGAACTCCTCCACCGATCATAAATAATCCAGAATTTTTTGATTTTATTTTAATTTCAGTCAGTTCTCTAAATTCTCTTATAGAGTCAATTGTTAGATGTTTATCTGGATTTTGTTCTTGGTGAATGACAAGACCAAAACCAGCTGAACTATCTGTGAATGCAGGACAAAAAATTGGCACTCCATGATCATATGCTGTTTCTATTAAAGAATTTTTTTTCTTAGAATGTGTTTTTAAGTATTTTCCCAGTTCCCAAATAAATTCTCTTGAAGTATGTGGTCTTGGTTCTAAACTGTTTGCAACTTCACAAATAGTTTTATCACAAGCTTGCAGTTCATCTTCGTCAATATACGTATCGTAAATTCTATCAATATAATTTTCTCGTAAAACATTATCATCTTGAAATGAAGAACCTTGATAGTGTTTAAAACCAAGAGCTTCAAAAAAATCCATATCAATGATAGATGCTCCTGTAGCTACAATTGCATCTACCATATTGTATTTAACAAGATCTGTATAAAGCTGCATACAGCCAGCAGCTGAAGTGGAGCCTGCTAATGTTAAAAAAATTGTACAATCTTGATCATTGATCATTTCATTAAAAATTTTTGCAGCGTTTCCAGTTTCTCTAGAAGTAAAAGACATTTTGGACATTGACTCTATGATTGGTCTGGCATCAAAAGACGTGATGTCGATATGTTCAACCGGCGTTGATAAAAAACTAGATTTATTGTGTCCCATGAATGATAATTAACTACGCAACTAGGTAGTTTGAGTTTGTTTCTTCTTCAAATACTGACATAATTGGCTTGTCATTTACTTCATGAATTTCATCAGAATAGAAACCATTAAATTTGGTTCTCATGTTAATTCCATAAGCTCCTAATTGGCCAATTTCTATATAGTCACCCTCTTTAATATTATTTGGTAATAAAAAAGGACCTTTCATGAAATCAATACCATCACAAGTTGGTCCATAAAAACTAAATGGAGTTAATCTTTTCGAAAAAGATTTTTCTATTTGAATCATGCGAGTTGGAAAAATAAAATTTGGCGTTCCAGCGTCAAATAATGATCCATACGTTCCATCATTAATATATAGAATTTGTTTTTTTCTTAATTCAACTCTAACTACGGTTGATCCGCTTTCAGCTACTAATGCTCTACCTGGTTCACAAATCAATTGAGTTGTCTCTGGTAAGTTAAGTGATTGAATTGTTTTTTTAATTTCATTTATGTAAGCACTTAAAGGCTGCGGATATAAATCAGGGTAAGTTGAAGGGAAGCCTCCACCAACATTAATAAAATCTGGATAGATTCCAGTTTTTTTAATTAAGATATTAATATCTTTAATTGCTTTTGAGTATGAAATTGGATGCATACATTGTGATCCAACGTGAAAACTTATTCCAATCTTACTAGCTTTTTCTTTTGCTGATTTTAATAACGATGTTGCTTCACCTAAACTTGCACCAAATTTTTTGGATAAATCAATTTCTGCATGTTCATTTGAAATTGCAATGCGTAAAAATAAGTTTAAGTCATTTGCTTGATTTGTAACTTCAAGTATTTTTTCTAATTCGAACTTGCTATCAAAAGAAAAATCTCGCACCCCATAATTAAAGTAAGCTTCATGGATACTTTCTTTGCTTTTGATTGTATGCATAAAAAAAGGTTTTGCTTCAGGCAAAATTTTCCTTATTAATTTAATTTCTTCAAGAGAAGCTGTATCAAAATTTGTTATTCCACTTTCAAATAAAGTTTTTAAAACTTTTTCATTTGAATTACATTTTACAGCATACAATGTTGTGCCTGGAAAATTTTCAACGAACCAGCTTGATGCAGTTCGAATACTTTCTTCTCTAATACAGTAAACTGGATTTACTGGTCTTGTAGCTTTGACCAACTCGTCAACAGACTGAAATTTTGCCATCTCATAAAACCTCTCGTTAGTTACTAGTTGGCTAATAAAATTTATTTACAAAGCCATCTTAATTCCGCACTTAAGGTTTTTTTTAATTAATGTAAACAAAAAAAATCATCATCAAATTTAAAATAATCAACACACGCAAAAGTAATTTTTAGATCCACCCAGGGAGAGAGGTGATGATATTTATTTTGAATTTGGACTTGAGATTGCAAGTTCAATACTTATATTCATGCTATGAAAATTAATAATAATTCCCTAAAAATAAGCGATTTTGACGATGTTAGCTTACTAGTGGTTGATGATGACGACCCGTTTAGAAATAGATTAGGCAGAGCAATGGAAAGCAAAGGATTTAAGGTCAGCCTTGCAAAAGGGGTTGAGGAGGCCATAAGTTTAGTCAAAAAAAGCCCACCAGCCTTTGCTGTGATCGATTTACGTCTTTTAGATGGAAATGGACTTGATGTAGTGGATGAAATTCACCGAATCAAGAAAGACAGTAGAATTGTTATGCTAACAGGTTACGGTAATTTACCTACTGCAGTAGCAGCTGTTAAAGCAGGTGCAATCGATTATATTTCGAAACCAGCTGATGCTGAAGCTGTGGAGGCTGCTTTGTTAGCAGCTCCTAATAAGAAAGCGGTCCCACCTGAGAACCCAATGTCTGCAGATCGAGTTAAATGGGAGCATATTCAAAGAGTATTTGAGCTATGCAATAGGAATGTTTCAGAAACAGCAAGACGTTTAAAAATGCATCGAAGAACTTTGCAAAGAATTCTATCTAAACGATCCCCTAGATAGGTTTATTAAAAAAACTAATCTTTGGAATTAATAAAGCTAATAAAAATATTTTAAATAATTCTGCAAGTATAAATGGTAGCACACCTATAGAAAGAATTGGTTTATCCCAGCCAATGATAAATCCAAGCCACAAACATCCAATTAAGTAAATTGGAATTACAGATAGAGTTAACTTAACTATTCTTAGGATTAGGTTTGTTTTAAAATTTAATTTTCCTGACAAATATGCAGTGAATAAAAATCCAAGCAAGTATCCTCCAGTAGGACCAGTCATATATGCTAATCCAATTCCTTTTTCAGGAGTTCCTGCAAACACGGGAAGTCCTACGGCACCTTCCAGAAGATAAGCTGAAATAATTAAACAAGCTTTTTTCCATCCAAAAATAAAACCAAATAACATAATAACAAAAGTTTGCATTGTCATAGGCACTGGATAAAAAGGAACTTTAGTTTTTGCTGATAAAACTAAAATGACAGATCCCAAAACTATTAATGAAAAATAAGTTAATAAAGTTGTACCGAGTTTTGTATTAATATTTTTTTCTATTATCATAAGTTTGATGTTAATTTAATGAATACATCTTCTAGGTCTGCATCTTCTGTCATTATGTCTTGAATTTCAAGTCCTTTTTCTTTTATTTTTAAAATAATATCTTCAATATTTATTTCTGTTTTGTCATATTTGATAGCAATTTCATTATTTTTTAAGTATTCAATTTTTAAATTATTATCTAAGTATTCTCCAATTGATTTAAAATTTTTTACTTTAAATTTAATTTTTTTCAAATGGATTTGGGATAAGAGATTTTCTGTTTTGTCTAAAGCTGCAATCTTACCATGATTAATAATTGCTACACGGTCGCAAAGTTGTTCGGCTTCTTCGAGATAATGTGTAGTTAAAATAATAGTAACTCCTTGCTTATTAAGATCTTTAACATTTTCTAATAATTTTTGTCTTAGATCTACATCAACGCCAGCAGTAGGCTCATCTAATATTAAAATTGGTGGCTGATGAACCATTGCTTTTGCAACCAACAGTCTTCTTTTCATTCCTCCCGATAGTGATCTTGTGTAAGCATCTGCTTTTTCCGTTAGGCTTGTTAACTCTAAAATTTTATCTGTAATTCTATCTTTTTTTGCAATACCATAAAGACCAGCTTGAATTTCAAGTAATTTTCTAGGTGAAAAAAAAGGGTCAACATTAACCTCTTGCGGAACAATTCCTAATGATGCCCTTACTTGTCTAGGATTAATATCAAGATCAAAACCCCATACGTTAACCAGTCCTTTTGTTTTAATAACAATTCCAGCAAGTATATTTATTAAAGTTGATTTTCCAGCTCCATTGGGTCCAAGTAATCCAAAAATTTCACCCTGCTTTACATCAAAACTTATATCATCAAGAGCGTGTAATATTTTTCCATTTGTAAGCTCAAAATTTTTGCTAACATTTTCTACTTTAAGTGCAATTGAATGATTCATGTAGTAATGTTGTATTAATACTGAATTATTCTTATAAAAGAAATTAAATTTATGACGATCTCAGAAAAAAAACATATTTATTTAATCGATGGATCGGGATTTATTTTTAGAGCTTATTATGCACTTCCACCACTAACTAGAAAAAGTGATGGATTACCAGTTGGCGCGGTTAGTGGCTTTTGCAATATGCTTTATAAGTTTGTAGAGGAAGCTAGAAATTTAGAAAAAGTGGATAGACCCACTCATTTAGTTGTTGTTTTTGATAGTGCTAGAAAAAATTTTAGAAATGATATTTACAAAGATTACAAAGCTAATAGGGAAAATACCCCTGAAGATTTAATCCCTCAATTTGATTTAATAAGAAAAGCTGTAGAAGCTTTTAATATTCCAAGTATTGAAATGTTAAATTACGAAGCAGATGATTTAATAGCAACCTTTAAAGAACAAGCTTCTAAAAAAAAAATTAAAGTTACCATCGTATCTTCAGATAAAGATTTAATGCAATTAGTAGACGAAAATACTTTTATGTTTGATAGCATGAAAGATAAATTTATTGATAAAGAACAAGTCAAAGAAAAATTTGGAGTATATCCAGATAAAGTAATAGATATTCAATCTTTAGCAGGAGACTCTTCAGACAATGTACCTGGTGTTCCTGGAATAGGAATTAAAACTGCAGCAGAATTAATAAATGAATATGGGTCCCTGGATAATTTGTTAAAAAATGCCACTAAAATTAAACAACCAAAACGTAGGCAAACACTATTAGATAATAAAGAAAATGCATTGATTAGTAAAAAGCTTGTTACTTTAAAAAAAGATGTACCTATCGAATATTCTATTGATGATTTTTTATTAAAGCCAATTGACTCAAAAAAAATTCTTACATTTTTAAAAGATATGGAATTTTCAAGACTTTATAAAAAATTAGAAAATGATTATGGATTATTTAAGGATATCCCTAGTGATAATGGTGAAATTGAAAATACAAACTCACTTAAAAAAGACGATATTAGCAAACAAAAATTTTCTCTTATATTTGATGTAAAAAACCTTGAGAAAATTTTAAATAAAGCAGATGAAAAGGGAGTTTTCGCCATTGATACAGAAACCAATTCTCTAGACCCGATGGTTGCTGACTTAGTTGGCATCTCTTTATGTGTAACTCCAGGAGAAGCTTTTTATGTTCCTATGGGGCATAAAAAAAATGACGATGTTTTAATTAAAAAACAACTAAAATTAGAAAATGTTTTAAAAATAATTAAGCCGTATCTGGAAGATAGTTCAATTAAAAAAGTTGGACAAAATATTAAGTACGATTACCGAATTTTCTTACAGCATGGAATTCAAATGAATTCAATAGAGGATACAATGTTAATGTCATACGCATTAGATGCTGGAAAAAATAGACATGGAATGGATCTTTTGTCTGAAATTCATTTAGACCACAAACCCATTACTTTTAAAGATGTTGCGGGAACAGGAAAATCTCAAGTTACTTTTGATCAAGTGGATATTGAGCAGGCTAAAGAATATGCATGTGAAGATGCTGATATTACATTAAGACTTTATGAAGCTTTTGAAAAAAGATTGTTCAGTGAAAATGTTTTAAATGTATATGAGCAACTCGAAAAACCATTAGTAAAGATTTTATCTACCATTGAGAATAATGGAGTTAAAATTGACCAAAAAATTCTTCATAAATTATCAGAAAAGTTTTCTATTGAAATAAATAATCTTGAAAAAAAAATTTTTAAAATTGCTAAAGAAGAATTTAATATAGGATCTACCAAGCAATTAGGTGATATTATTTATGAAAAATTAAAAATTGCAGGATCTAAAAAAACAAAAAAAGGAAATTTTGCCACTAATGTTTCAGTTCTGGAGGATTTGGCTGAACAAGGACATGAATTTCCTAAATTAGTATTAAGTTGGCGGCAAAAATCTAAACTAAAAAATACCTATACTGATACTTTGCCAACTTTTATTAATAAAAAAACAAAACGAATTCACACTTCATTTTTATTAGCTGCAACTACAACAGGAAGATTAGCTAGTGCAAATCCAAATTTACAAAATATTCCTATTAAAAATATTGAAGGAAAAGAAATTCGATCTGCATTTGTATCAGAAAAAAATGCAAAATTAATATCAGCAGATTACAGTCAAATTGAAATGAGAGTTCTCGCACACATGGCAGATGTGAAAGAGTTAAAAAAGGCTTTTTTAAATCAAGAAGACATTCATAGCTTAACTGCAAGTCAAATTTTCAATGTCTCGATTAATAAGATTGATGAAGATATGAGACGAAAAGCAAAAGCAATTAACTTTGGTATTATTTACGGAATTTCTTCTTATGGGTTAGCTAAGCAAATTTCGGTTAGCAATACAGAAGCAGAAAGTTTTTTACGATCTTACTTTTCTAAATTTCCTGAAATTAAAATTTTCATGAATGAAACTATTTCCTTTTGTAGAAAAAACGGTTTCGTGAAGACCTTATTTGGAAGAAAATGTCATTTTCCAAATATTAATGACAAAAACCATTCTATTAAATCATTTCAAGAAAGAGCATGCATTAATGCACCTATCCAAGGTACAGCTGCTGACATTCTACGTTTGGCAATGATCAAAATAGACAAAAAAATTTCTGAAAAAGAGATTAATGCAAATTTATTAATTCAAGTTCATGATGAATTATTAGTCGAATGTGCTGATAAACTTGTAAGCAATACTAAAAAACAAATTTCCCATGAAATGGAAAATGCTACAGATCCACTAGTTAAATTTAGCATTCCTTTAACGGTTGATGTTAAAAGTGGAAATAATTGGAATGAAGCTCACTAATTTTTAGTCTTTTTTTTGACTTTTTTTGATAATATCAAACGAGCAACATGAATAAAATAATTGCATTAGTAGATGATGATAGAAATATTTTAACAAGTGTTTCTATGGCCTTAGAAAATGAAGGGTTTAAAGTTCAAACCTATTTAGATGGTGAAAGTGCATACATTGGCATTACCAGAACCCCACCAGATCTTGCGGTCATTGATATTAAAATGCCAAGAATGAATGGCGAAGAGTTATTAAAAAAATTAAGAAAAAAAACAGATATTCCGATTATTTTTCTTACCTCCAAAGATGAAGAAGTTGATGAACTGCTTGGATTAAAGTTAGGAGCGGATGATTTTGTAAAAAAATCAGGAGGTTTTTCTATTAAAGTTTTAATTGAAAGAATAAAAGTTCAATTTAGAAAAAGAGATCAAAGCGTAACAGTAAGTAAGAATATTATTCAGCAAGGTAAATTAATACTAGATCCAGAACAGCTAGAGTGTAAATGGGATAATCAAAACTTACCTGACAAGTTGACTACAACTGAATTTCAAATTGTTTATGAGCTTGCAAAAAGACCAGGTGTTATCAAAGAAAGATCTCACTTGATGTCTATAGCCTACAAAGAAAGTAGCGATATAGAGGATAGAACAATTGATAGTCACGTTAAAAGAATTAGAAAAAAATTTAAAAAAATTGATAAAAATTTTTCAGCCATTGAAACACGTTACGGTAGCGGTTATCGTTGGAATGTAGATTAATAATGATAACTAAGCTGTTATCTTCAAGATCATTATTAACCCAATTTTTAGTATTTAATTTATTAGCATTTATTATCTTAGGATTTTTTACTTTTCTGTATTTAAAAGCTATTCAACCTGAGCTAATTGCAAAACAATCTAGTAAGCATTTGCGTATTATTAAGAATATAGAAGCAAATTTAAATATTAAAAAAATTGATATCAATAAAGAAAATCTAAAAAGTTTTTTGACAGAATATAAATATTTATTTGATGAAGTTGATCAAATTAGATTTATAGATAAAAATAATAATATTCTTTTTGATTCTATCTTTTTAGATATTGATCAGAATGTATTTTATAAAACATCACAAGTTGATCAAATTTCTCTTAATGAAAAAGAAGAAAATACCAAAATCACTGCTAATAATGACATTAAAAAAGATTTAATTAATGATCCATTTTTTAAGAAACATACTCAACGATTTGCTGAAGAGAATAGCTTTAGTGCATTTGAGCAACTAAAGAAAAATTTTATTGTTCATACTTTTTTTAATTTATCATTAGAAAATAAATATCCACTTTTTATTATAGTTTCAGAAGTTTCAAATGAAATTATGTTAGCTGTTGAGGAAAGAAAAAACTTTGTTTTAAGATCAGTAATTGTGGTTGCAATTGTAATTTCTATTTTTTCCTTATTTTTAAATGCATATATTATTAAGCCCATAAGATTACTAAATATTTTTGCAAACGACACTTCTCCTGAGAAAAAAAATATGAATGTAGTTCATAAAATTGAAACTAGAACCGATGAGATAGGTAATTTATCACGATCCTTGAATGAGATGACGAGTAAATTATATAATCGTATCGATTTAGCGGAACGTTTTGCTTCAGATTTAACGCATGAAATTAGAAACCCATTGGCATCTTTAAAAGGTGCTTCGGAACTGTTAAATAATACGAGTGATAATTTAAAACGAGAAAAATTATTAAAAATTGTATCGAATGATGTAGATAGAATTGAAAGATTAATTACTGATTATTCTCAAGTATTAAAAGACGAAGCTTCACAATCTCGATCTGTTCCAAAAGATTTTGATTTGGTTTCAGTTATTGAAAGTGTCATAGAGGACTTTAATACCGATACAAAAACAATGGACAAAAATATATCTATTCGTTTTGAAAATTTGTTACAAAACAATAAGGCTATTATATTTGGAATTGAAAGCCGTATTGAACAAGTAATTGCAAATGTTTTAGAGAATGCAATTTCTTTTTCACCAATAAAAGGTGAGGTTGAAATTAGTTTAAGTAAAAAAAATAATTTAGTTCAAATGCTTATTCGGGATAAAGGTCCAGGATTTGATGAAAAGAATGTTAATAAAATATTTGAACGATTCTATAGCGATCGACCAGATTTGAGCTCAGTAAACCATTCAGGACTGGGATTAAATATTGTTAAAAATATTATAGATTCTCACAAAGGGTCTATCGAAGCTTATAATTATTATAAAAATAAAAAGTTAGGAGGAGCTGTTATTGATATTAAGCTACCATCTAAAAATTAAAACATTGATTTTAAAATAGTAAATTGTTACACGCAGAGACCCATATGGATTATAAAGTTAAAGATATAGAATTAGCAGATTTTGGTAATAAGGAAATTTCCTTGGCAGAAACAGAAATGCCAGGTTTAATGGCGTTACGTAGAGAATATGCAGGAAAACATCCTCTTAAAGGAGCAAATATTTTAGGATGTTTGCATATGACTATTCAAACAGCTGTTTTGATTGAAACCTTAGTTGATTTGGGTGCAAGTGTAAGATGGTCCTCATGTAATATTTTTTCAACGCAAGATCATGCTGCTGCAGCTATTGCAAAAAAAGGCATACCAGTTTTTGCTTGGAAAGGCGAAACAGAAGAAGAATATTGGTGGTGCATTAAACAAACAATCGAAGGGAACCCGGATTGGAAGCCAAATATGATTTTAGATGATGGCGGTGATCTTACTGCTTTAATGCATAAAGAATATAAAGAATTATTAAAATCTATCAAAGGTGTTTCAGAGGAAACTACAACTGGGGTATTGGCATTAAAAAAAATGCAAGAGCAAAAAACCTTAATGATCCCAGCTATCAATGTGAACGACTCGGTTACAAAATCAAAATTTGATAATCTTTATGGATGTAGAGAAAGTTTAGTGGATGGAATTAAAAGAGCTACAGATGTGATGATGTCAGGTAAAGTTGCAATTGTTGCAGGATTTGGCGATGTAGGAAAAGGAAGTGCAGCTTCGTTAAGACAAAGTGGTGCTAGAGTTATGGTGACCGAAACAGATCCTATTTGCGCATTGCAAGCCGCGATGGAAGGTTATGAAGTAGTACTTATGGATGAGGCAATTAAGGATGCAGATATTGTAGTTACTGCCACTGGTAACAAAGATATTGTTACAGCTGATCATATGCGAATGATGAAAGATAGAGCAATTTTATGTAACATTGGTCATTTTGATAATGAAATTCAAGTTGATGCTTTAAAAAATTATAAATGGACGGAGATCAAACCCCAAGTTCATGAGATTGAATTACCAAGCAAAAAAAGAATAATTCTACTTGCTGAAGGAAGATTGGTTAATTTGGGATGCGCTACTGGACATCCAAGCTTTGTTATGAGCGCTTCATTTACTAATCAAGTTATTGCTCAAATTGAACTTTGGAATAATCATAGCAAATATGAAAATAAAGTTTATGTTTTACCAAAACACTTAGATGAAAAAGTTGCTTATTTACATTTGGAAAAAGTGGGAGCTAAACTTACAAAACTATCAAAAGAGCAAGCAGATTATATTAGTGTTGCTCCACAAGGTCCATTTAAGCACGATAACTACAGATACTAGTAAATAAATGGAATTTATTTCCATCCAAAAGTTAAAAACTTACTCAACTAATATCGCGAAAAAAATAAAAAATGGTGATGCTATTTATTTGTATGGCGAAATAGGAGCTGGCAAAACAACGTTTGTAAGATTTTTAATTAATTATCTTCAAAAAAAAAATAAAAAAAAATTAGAAGAAATTGTAAGTCCCACATTTACCATTGTTCAATATTATAAAATATCCAAAGAGATAAATATTGCCCATTACGATCTTTATAGGATTAAAAAGACCAAAGATTTACATAATATAGGTTTATCAGAGCAACAAGATTCTTTTATCAATATAGTGGAATGGCCAGAGTTGATTAAAACTAAATCAAGCCATAGAATTGAAATATATTTAAAGCATTCAAGGAAAATTAATTTAAGAAAAATTCATGTTAAATATTTTGGAAGATTTAAAAATAAATAGTTTCCATAAAATTGCAGGGGATGCATCTTTTAGGAATTTTTATCGAGTCAAATATCAAAACAAAAATTGTATTTTTATTTATTGTGAAAAAGATAAAAAAAATAATTTAGATAACTATTATAAAATTAATAAATTTTTAAGAAATAATAAATTACTAAGTCCTAAAACATTTAAGTTTAATTCTAAAAAAAATTTTATGGTAATAGAGGATTTGGGAAAACAATCTTATCATGCATTATTACAGCAACAAAAAAATAAATTTACTATCTATAAAAAATTAGTAGATCAATTAATTAAAATTCAATCTATTCCATTTATCCAAGTAAAAAAAATAACTCAATTCTACTCAAAACAAAAACTCATCAAGGAAAGCAATTTATTTTTTGAATGGTATTTACCAAGAGTGTTTAAAAAGAAGAAAGCATTAGTTGTAACTAGGCAAATAAAAAAAATACTATTTCCTTTATTTGATCAACTATCTTGTCCTAATCATTATTTTGTTCATAGAGATTTTCACGTCTCTAATTTAATCCGTCATGGAGACAAAGTAGGAATTATTGATTCCCAGGATGCCTTATTAGGAAATCCTAGTTATGATCTTATGTCTTTAATTGATGATGTAAGAATTAAAACTTCATTACAATTAAAAAAACAAATATTTCAATATTATTTAAGCAAAACAAAAATTTCTTATGCAAAAGAAGTTTCATCATTTCAAAAAGATTTTGATATTTTATCCATTCAAAGAAGTCTTAAAATTATTGGTATTTTTTCTAGACTTTGTATTAGGGATAAAAAAAAGAATTACATTAAAATGTTACCATATGTGTGGTCTTTATTGCACTTGCGATTAAAAAATCCGTGCTTTGTAGAACTTGCAAAAGTAATAAAAAAATATTTTCCCAAAAAATTAATCCAAAAAACAATAATATGAATATTTCAAAAGCAATGATTTTAGCAGCAGGCTTTGGAAAGAGGATGTTGCCAGAAAGCTTAAATAAGCCAAAACCTTTATTTAAGCTAAATGATAAAACTCTTTTAGAATACTCAGTTGAATTTTTGCATGAATTAAAAATTTCTGAAATTATTGTCAACACGCACTATTTACATGAACAAATTGAAGATTTTATTGATCAAAAAAAATTAAATATTCAAATTTCATTTGAGGAAAAAATTTTAGATACTGGGGGAGGTATTTTAAATAATTTAGATTTTTTTCAAAATAAGGATTTTATTGTTATCAACTCGGATACTGTTTGGACATCATCTTATCAATCTGATGTTTTTAAATTATTAGATGTCTATTTTGCTAATAATAGCAAAGCAGGATTGCTTTTAGCCAAGCCAGAAAATAGTTTTGATACCAATCTTTTGGGTGATTTTGATATAATAAAAAATAATTTCATTAATAAAAGTAAAAAAAAATATATTTATACCGGTTTGCAAGTATTGCATCCCAGTATTTTTTTAACCAAAAACAAAGGTGATATTTTTTCTATGAATGAAATATGGGACTCTTTAATAGAAAAAAACTTAATTACAGGTCACGTTACTAATGGTAAATTTTTTCACGCAACTAATTTAGATATTTATAATAAACTTATAAAGCTCGAGAGTTATTGATTAAGAATTATTTCTTTAGCTCTTGTGGAATCTAAATATTCGGCCTTCATTACCTCTAAGCTTGAATTCAATGTAATTTGCATAGGATTTCCAGTGGGTATTTCTAATTTAATAATCATTGCATCAGATATATTAAATAATTTCTTACATAAAGCTCTCAAGCTATTTCCATGTGCAGATATCAGAATATTATCTTTTAGAAGTTTAGGTGCAATTTCTTTATCAAAGTACGGTACGGACCTATTGTAAGTATCTTTTAAAGATTCACCATCAGGGATAAAATTTGGATCTATACTTTTATAAATATCGTTATTAACAGGATGATTTGGATCAGATCTATCTAGTAATGGAGGTCGAGTATCGTAACTTCTCCTCCAAATCATTACTTGTTCTTTGCCGTGTTTTTGTTCAGTTTCTGATTTATTTAACCCTTGTAATCCTCCGTAATGCCTTTCGTTTAATTGCCAAGCTTTTACAATTGTTGGAACATTAATTTTACTCTCCTTTAGAAGAATATTTAGAGTATTAATGGCTCTTTTTTGAAATGAAGTAAAAGCGTAAGCAAAATTTAAGTTTAATTTTTGAATTAATTCTCCTGCTTTTTTAGCTTCCTTTTGACCAAGCTCAGTTAATTCAGCATCATACCAACCGGTAAATCTATTTTCCAAGTTCCATTGGCTTTGACCATGTCTTATAAGTATGAGAGACGTCATTATAAATTTTATTTATTGTATATTAAAAAAATGAGCAACATAAAACTAGGATATATTACCTGTAAAAGCACTAAAGAAGCAAATACTATTGCAAGTATTTTATTAGATAAAAAGTTGATAGCTTGTGGAAATATAATTCCAAAAATTCATTCTATTTTTAAATGGAAAAATAAAATTGTCAAAACTACAGAAAATATTCTTTTAGTAAAAACCAACGTAAATAAAGTTAAAAAAATAATTAGCGTAGTTTGTAAAATTCATTCTTATGAAAACCCCTGTATTGTTTTCTTAGATTTACAAAAAGGTAACAAAACTTTTATGAATTGGGTAAATAGTTGTCTAAAATAGTTTTTTATAAATTTATTTTTTTTTTAAGTGTTTTTACACTAACATTGCTTTCTTTATACCCGGGGAATTTAATTGGATTAATTTTTTTTGGGGATGACTCTACTGTTCCTGGATCAGATAAAATACATCATTTTCTATCATATTTTTTAACAAGTGCTTTTGGATTTCTAGCATATTCTGATAAAAAATTTTTAAAACTATTCTTATTTTTATTAAGTCTTGGTTTTTTTTTAGAATTATTTCAATTGTGGATACCTAATCGATATTTTGAATTATTAGATTTAGTAGCTAATTTTT
>Ga0255763_1001855_pt1 | contig 21068 bp, 12 predicted proteins | sample 041ome_2_FD_179963 | JGI IMG/M metagenome (GOLD analysis project Ga0255763, IMG submission 179963) | Coastal salt marsh microbial communities from the Groves Creek Marsh, Skidaway Island, Georgia - 041406US metaG (version 2) | ecosystem: Environmental > Aquatic > Marine > Intertidal zone > Salt...
GTCGTCGCCACCGCCGAACGGCGCGCCGCCCGTCGCGGTACGTGACATCGCGATGTCACCGACGCGCACGCCTCGTCCTGGCGCCACCGACCGTCGTCGTCGTCGTCGTCGTCGACGACGAGCTCGACGTCGAGCGATTTCAAAAAATCGTTCCGACGAAACACCCGGGTGTGCGGAGCCCCCGATCTGGCGATGCCCGCGCCATTCGATCGATCGATACGCAATATCGATCGCGTACAAAACTCCATCGATCGCGACATCGATCGCGCGACATTCGATCGATCGCGCGACATCGTGCGACGGTTCGTATTTTTTGTTTGGCATTGCGCGACGCATCGAACCATCGATGCGGTTCTGGCGCCACCGCGGACGACGTCGCGCGGACCGCGCGTCGACGTCGACGAAGACGACGGCGATGATGGCGATGACGCCGTCGGCGCGCGACGGCGGGGACGGAGGTGCGCGTGAGGTGATGGTGTCGTCGCGCGCGTCGGGGGTCTCGGACGACGCGACGACGACGCGCGACGTCGAGGAGGAGGAGGGCGACGGGGGTGGGGCGGGGGCGGCGTTCGTGAAGGAATTACGCGAGGATGGGACGTTGATGCGGTTGGAACGCGCGGCTGAGGCGTTGCGGCGGGCGACGATGGGTAAAGGGGGTGATGAGAAGACCAAGGCGTTGGACGCGTATTTATCGCGAAGAGACGACGAAGACGCGGCGAGGAAGACGGCGACGAAGACGTTGGTGTTTTTGGATGGTGGTGATGACGACGACGACGACGACGATGATGCGCGGTACGATTCAGTGTTGGCGACGCTTGATGATGTGAGCGTCACCATGCGTCGGTTACGTCTCGATTCCTCGTCGCGGTCGTATTCTCGATCGAGCGACGCGAGCGTTGTCGAAAACGACATCGATGCCGTTCCGAAAACGCCGATAACACCGAAGACGACGCCAGTGCCAGTGTTCACGCGCTCGCTCGCCATGCGTCGGTTGCGTGAGCGTCATTCGGAATATTCTACGGATGAAATTGTCGTCGTCGCGAAGCGGAGCGAAGAGACGCGACGTAATCGCGCGTCGTCTGATTCGTCGTCTGATTCGAAAGGGTACACGCCGCCGCGCCGTCAATGCGTCGCGACGCCTCGTACATCGCTCGACGTCTTACGTCGCGACACCGTCGATGATGGCCCGCGCGTGTCATCGCACAAGTCTTTGGAGAATCAGCTCTCGACGATTTCATCCACGTCTTCGTCTGATCGAGATTCGACCGGCGCCGCGAACGCGCCTCGAAAGCCAAAGAAGAAGCCACCGACGCCATATCCGCTTACCAAGACTATCTCCGCGCGCGCGCTCGATGCAACGACGCTGACTGAAAAGTTACGCGACGCGCTTCGCGACGAGCCGGGCGTGGAACGACAGTACGACGACGTCTACGCCGCGGCGCTTCAACGCAGTCTTCGATCGATGAGCGCGTCGACGCCCACCGTCGGGTTATGCTTGTTGTCGCGTGTGGATGAAATCGTGCACGTCATTGAAGGTGAATCTACCAAGCACGCATGTTTCGCGCTCGAGCTCGAGCGATCGAAGGTTGAATCGATGCATCGTTTATCAGGATACATCAACGCGATTCCGAGTAAGCGCCTGCGAGACGCGTTGCTCGACATGCACAAGACGGCGTTGGAGAATATTGAGCGGCAATTTCACGCGCGCATGGTTTCAGCGCAACGGCGGTACTTGGATTCTATTGTTAGCGACGCGCGAGTGTCGTCGCGCACGCCACCGCGCGATTTGCTTGGCGCGTTTGAATACATGTGCGCCTTGTGCCTCGATTTGAACGCGCGCGATTCGCGCTTCCACGAACGATTCTTTTAAATTTAAAGACGACGAAGACGATGATGATGTGAAAGTGCACCACGCGGTAGTTTCTGCTTGACATAGTGATGCGTACGCATCTGTGCTGGCAGAGATGGTAATAATAAGAATAATGCGTGTGTGATTAATAAGCCGTCTACGTAAACAACAATCTCTCTAAATCGCCGGCGCGTCGTTAAAGTGCACGCCGCCGGCGTTCACAACCACCCAAAAAGTACCGAGCATGAGGGAAATAATCGTCGTAAATGACAACACAATCACCACTTGACCTAACGACGGCTTGGGTAAGGACTCCCATATCGACTTTTCTTCTTCAACCTTTTTCGCTTCGCGTTCGCGCGGCTTGACGGGCGCAGCGCCGTACAACGCCGCATCCGGCTCATTAAACGGATTCTTCACACTGCTCCCGCCAAACGGCGATTTCGCGGCACCAGGCGCGGGTTCGAACGGCGATCGCGCCTCGGCGGCGCCGAACGGCGACGGTGAAGCCTTTTTCGCCGCGGGCGCCGCAAACGGACTCGCCGCTTTCGCCGGCGCCGCCGCGAATGGACTCGCCGCCTTTGCCGGCGCCGCCGCACCACCACCACCCGCGCCCGCCCCAGGTCCATCAAACGGACTCTTCGTCTTCTTCGGCAACTCAGCGTCACCGAACGTCGACGGTAAAGGTTTCGGCTTCCACTTCTTCTGTTGAAACCCGTCGTCGTCATCCGCGCCCGCGTCGCCCGCCGCCGCCCGCGTCTTCATCGCCATCCCTTTACGACGCATCGCCACCACCGACGTCGACGACGTCGACGCATGCATCGACCGACGACGCCAACCCACCGGCGCCATCGTCGGCGCCAGCATCGTCGTCATCATCGCCATCCGATCGCCCACACCTCGAGCGCGCGCACGCACGCACGCACGCACGTCACGCGCGAACCCTCGACGGTGCGCGCACGAATACGACGACGCCGACGAACGCGAAATACACCGCGACGATACGCGATCGAACGACGCGCGCGAGACGACGACGAGTGGCGCGAGCCGCGAGCCGCGAGAGCCGCGAGCCGCGCGTGGGCGATCGGTGTATGTACCCCCACACCCAGACCCGCGTGTGTACCCACGCGTCGACCGATCACCACCCATACACGCCGCATGTCCGATCGCGTTGTGGATAGGGCTCCACGCCCACGGGCGTCGCGCCGCACTTTACGACCGCTCAACGCCCGACGCCGCTCGAGATGTCTGCTATTTCCATGGTGCGATGACGCGCGAGCGATGCTTTCGCGTTCGGGCTTCGCGCGGATGGTGATTCGGGCGCCGCGCGATTGCGCGCGATCGCGCGCATGGGGCGCGCACGGGCGCGCGCCGATCGGGCGTGGGTGAGGCTGCGCGTCTGCGCGTGGGATTGACGACGCGCGAGGGCGGGTGATGAGACGCGAGGGGGTGAAACTGACGCGTGTGTGTTGTTTTCTTTCGGGTTGTATAGATTCGCGCCCCGATTGCGCGTGCGAGCGCTGCGGCGCGCACGACGCGTCAGACGAGCAAGTCTCGCGCTCCGGTGCGCGGCGTGTCCCGCGACGTTCGCGCGCACGAGTACGGCGCGTCGAGCACGTCCTTCTACACCACGACCGAGAAGCAAGATTCGTACCCGAGCCTTGAGAACATTTTGGAACGCCACTGCGCAGATGAAAAGTTGCGCAAGGTTATCGTTGAAATGCTCGAGTGCTGCGCGGATATCACCGAAGCGTTGCGCTCGGCGCTCGTCACCGTGGAAGGTTCGGCCAACACGTTTGGTGACGCGCAGTTGTCCGTCGATGTCATCGCGGATAACTTGATGTGGGATTGCGTCAAGTCTTCCGAGACGGTTGCCTATGGCGCGTCTGAAGAAGAACCGGTCGTCGTGCAGTGCAACCCGAAGGGTGAGTACACGGTGTGCTGGGACCCGCTCGACGGCTCCTCCATCGTCGACAACAACTGGGCTGTCGGTACGATTATTGGTATCTGGGACTCCACTTCGGGCACTGGCGCGGATGGTTTGATCGGTGCCACCGGTCGCGACCAACGCACGTCGCTCGTCGCGCTTTACGGCCCGCGTACGACTGTCATTGTCGCCCTCGACGACGGCGTCTATGAATTCTCCTATGGTTGCACGCCGGAGGGTTGCCAACTTCCGGACGGTACCTTTGAACCGTGGATTTGCACCCGCACGAAGATTACGATCAACGAAACGTCCAAGATCTTCTCCCCGGCCAACATGCGCGCCGCGCAAGACACCGAGGGTTACAAGAACTTGCTCGATTACTACATGGATAACCGCTACACGTTGCGTTACTCGGGCGGCTTGGTCCCGGACGTGTACCAACAATTCACGAAGAACCAAGGTGTGTTCTCCAACCCGACGTCCAAGTCTTCCCCGGCCAAGCTTCGCCTCGCGTTCGAAGCCGCTCCGTTCGGTTTGCTCGTCGAAAAGGCGGGCGGTAAGACGTCTGACGGCGTCACCGGCGGCTCCATTTTGGACGTACAAATCAACACCGTCGACCAACGCACGGCCTTGTGCATCGGTTCCGCCAAGGAGGTTGAACGCTTCAACACCACCGTGCTCGGCAAGTAATTGAGAGTATTTCTTGGTACTATTACTACCCATTGTTAATTGAAACACACAGCGTCTATTCACGCGCCTCGCGTCACCTCGTCTTCACGACGTCGCGCGCTCACGTCAGCAATCAAGGTCGGTCGAGCACCATCCGCGGTCGGTCGCGCGTCGCCCTTCACCGCGTCTCGCGCCACCGCGTCTCGCGCCACCGCGTCTCGCGCCACCGCGCGTCGCCACCGCGCGTCGCCACCGCGCCATCGCGCGTCGCCCATCGCATCCGCGACGCGCGACGCTTCGTTTTTGGTGTTACCGCGACGCTTCGTTTTTGGTGTTACGCCATTGCGTGCAACTCGCCTGACACGACGACGCGCGTCGACGCCATCGACGGATCGACGACGAACGTCGACATGGAAGGCGTGACGCCCGCGCGCGCGATGCCATGGTCGCGGTACGGCGCCACGGACGCCGCCGCGGCGTGGAGCCCGACGCGCGCGAGACGCTGGCATCGATCGTCAGCAACGGTGCGGTGGTTGACGTGGCTGACGGTGGCGGTGGTGGCGACGGTGGCGATCGCGTGCTCGCGCGAGACGCTCGAAGCGACGGTGGGCGATGCGTCGTTGATGTTCGCGCGCGCGATCGGGGTGCGAGGCGACGGAGACGGTTGGCGCGGGACGCGGTTGCTCACGGCGCGAGAGCTCGAAGCGCTCGGCGCGTCGGTTCGGCGAGACGGGCGTTTTGCAAAGGAACTTTTGGCGCGAGAGCGGCGGGGTGAGATCAGAGTGATGGATCCCTTTGAAGCTCTGGAGGAGGCGCGGATGAGTGTCTCGGATGAGACGTCTGCGTTGGGTGGCTTTTTTGATTTTTTGAAGAAATGGGCGAAAAGTTTGAAGAAGTTGACGGGTAAGTTTTGGCGGCGATACGTCGCCAAGTACGTAAATCACGTCGCAAGTGCGGCGAATTCGGCGATTGAGAACGTTAATTTGAAGAATGTCATCACAGACGTGAACAAAGGCCTGGGTGATGCGACGAATTTCGTCAAGAAGAGCGCAAATTCGGCGTATTACAATTACGGCGTCGACGCCGTGAGACACTTCGAGTCGGTGGGTGATGCGATGGAAAGTACGGTTAACGACGTCGCGGAACTCGGAGAAGTTGTGGTGACGCAAGTTTCGTCTGGTGCGATAGACGCGTTCGAGTGCGCGTCCGGCGCTCTGGATGAAATGTACGATCAAGCCAGCGGTTTTGTGAACGACGCAGTCGATGTCATAGAGGATCAAGTGGAGCAGATGGTTGACTTTGTCGGTGACGTTGTTGCAATGCTCGAGCTCTTATTTGGCGGCCTCGAGTGTTTGGCGTCGCAAGATCTGCTCTTCGACTTTGCGAGAGAACTCTATAAGGCGCAGAGCAAGGATTCGGTAACGAGCATGGTGAAGAACATCAGAGACGAAACCAAGGGTGGAGGCTTGAACAAGTACTTGTCGCAGATGGACGATACTCTCTGTCACGCCACCTGGATAAAGCTGTTTCCAAACGTCAATCAGGTGGCGAACGCTTTCAAGTCGTTCGCCATTGCGTTGAGGTCAGCGTGTCCAGCAATCGGCAAGGCGGGCAAGTTGCCGGCGTTCACGTTTGGCGTCGATGTCGGCGTCGACGTAAACGCAGGATTGACTACGAAGGGACTCTCCACCGAAGTAGGCGTTGGTCTCGATCTCAACGGGCGTCAATTCTGCTACGCCGCGGCTTGTGTCAAGTCTGGTGGAGTCGCGTTGGCGTTTCCAGGGACCAGCGCTGGGGCGTCGGCGGTACTCACGGGATACAAGGATATCACGATGGTCCCTGGCAGAGCTGAGTTCTTAACTCTCGGATTCGGCATAAACATTCCGCCTCCAATTAAAATAAGCTTTGATGTGGCTTTGACGTACGTCTATGCCGACCCGTCACTCGCAAACTTTGCGGGAGTTTCGATATCGTACGAAGTGGGCGGGGCGTCGCCAGACTCTCCGGTGACGCTCGAGATCGCGCAAGGCTTCTGTGAGGCTATATGCATCGAAAAGCATGGTGGAGATTGTGGCAGTAGTGAAGGAGCACTTCTCGGTACTCATCTGCATCCGACAAACTCTTCGTGGCAACCGTTTGCGCTTCTCGGTAAACCGTTCCCGTTTTACATGGAAGACTCAACCGCAAAATGCTACTTGAACCGATATGCTGATCTATTCCGTCGATTTGGCGAAGACCTCGACGCTGCGAAGAAGCACTTCCAAGAGATTGGACAGCATGAGGGTAGAATCGCTCACTGTTCTATCTCTGATGCGGATCTGAAGTGCTATTTGGCTCGTTATGCGGACCTCCCTTGGAGTCAGCCGAACGATGGTCGCACACACTTTTTCAAAACGGGCTGGAAGCAAGGGCGAACCGTCAAGTGCGCGGGAGATGTCGATCGTTACAAATATAACTTTGACGATGCTGAGATGATGTACGATTACGACGCTGTCTGTTATATCGACAACTACGCAGACGTACGCAAAGCTTTTGGATTTGACTTGACGAAGGCGAAGACTCACTACCTGATCAGAGGCATGCATGAAAAGCGCAAGGCCATCTGCACGCGAGAGCCCGTCATCGACGAGCTTGATGCTATGTGTTTCGCTTCCAACTTTTGGGACGTCCATCGGTACTACGGACAGTACCCGGGCCGTAACGCGGTTCCGACGGATTTGCCGAATATCAAAACTTTAATGCGCGCGACGCACAAGCAGGAAGCGCGCAAAAAGCTCAGCAAGTGTGAGAGAGTGACTCGTGCGGATTTCAAATGCTACCTCGAGCGATACCCCGACGTCCCTCGATCGAGCGATGACGATTTCGAAGCCGCGCGAAGGCACTGGCTACAAACAGGCTGGAAGGAAGGGAAGAATCCCAGGTGTGCGTCTCGACCCCACTTTTACAGGCACGCCATGCAAGGTAAACACTGGCCGCACATCCGAGACGACGACGCGCAGTGTTATCTGGATAGATACCCCGATATCGCAAAGAAATACAGGCATCTTCATGGACAGGCGAAACTGAACGAAGCCAAAAAGCACTACATCGGCATCGGCCGACGAATGCGCAGAGACCCGACATGCGCGGGTCCAAACGAGGCCACAAAGTGTTACATCGCTCGATACTCCGACGTCCGTCGCGAGTATAGCACGCATAAATCCTTGGAAAAGGCCGCACATCATATGCGCTCAGTGGGCGTCGACGAGGAGCGTGATACGCAGTGCGCGCTCACCAACGACGACTTGCGTTGCTACGTGACTCGCTATCCCGATTTGAAGGAAAAGTTCAAAGGTGATCTCGCCTTGGCGCGGGAGCACTTCTTTTCCGAAGGGTATAAAAAGGGTTTGAATCCAAACTGCGATGTCCCCAAATTTTTCAAGACGTTCACCGGGCAAAGAGTCCACGCCGATCTCTCTTGGACGTTGAACAACGAACGCAGCTTCAAGCAGTGCCAAGATGACTGTCTCGCGAATCCCATGTGCGTGGGCATCAACTACGAGACCGGAAAGTGTTGGATCAAGGGTACAGCGACCAAAAAACCCCTCTCTTATGACGTCTTGGTGGAGAGTCGCGCACAGTTCTACTACAGAGCGGTCGATGGTTTCTCTCCCTCTGGCACCGGCGACCGCACACACGGTATAATCGGTTCACCCACGAGGCACGTCAAAAGCCTCGACGCGTGCGCCAAACTGTGTCGAGATGAATCCGAGTGCATTGGATTTTCCTTTCACTCGGTCGGCCTGTGTCAGCTCAAGCGCTGGAGCGGGCTCTCGTTCGAGTGGAGCAGCAACGGTTGGATGTTTTACCGCAAGCTCGTCGTCGCGTAGCGCAGCACGTGCGACTAAGCGGCATTTGCGTTGTTAAGGTTGCGTTGTTAAGGTTGCGGTGTTAAGGTTGCGGTGTTGAGGTTTGTGTTGTCTTCTATTTTTGATCCTACCGGTACAGTATATCCTATCCTACGAGTTCCGCGGGAACGACCCGTACGTTCCCTTGTGCGGACATAGCGCGCGCGTACAGCATAAAATTATCATGTTCCTCCTCGTTGCCCTCCTTCAAGCTCGCGCCTGATGCAAACGAATCCGACATCAACTCTTGCACGAGGTCGATGCCGCACACGCCGGCGGCGCGCGAAGCGGCGGCTGACTCGGAGGCGGCGTCTTCTCGAAGGCGCACCGCGAGCGGGTGTTGCTCGATCACTCGCGCTCGCTGCTTCGCTAATCGACTCCCTTGAGCGCCAACGTATCGATGCCACCACGGTCGACGTTTGCGCTCCATAAACCATAATTTTTTATCGAGCAATCGTTTGAGATACGCTCTATCGCGACAACGAAAAAATGGATTGAGCCGACGTTCTACGCGAAACGAACTCGGCATCGTGGCGCAATCTCGGTGCCTATGCAGCAGTATAGCGTAAAACGCATTCGCGGTGATCTCGTCATCGTCGTCGAGCATCTTTGCAAATCTCAAATTCATCTCCATGTATTCGTGTCCGCTGAAAATTAAGCACGCGTCGGGCGTCGGCGCCAATCGAGCGTGTAAATTATCATAGCAATCCTCGGCATTACCGTGAAAAAACGCCCCTACGCCGCCGTTGATAATCGCATCACCCGTAAACATCGCAATCGCGTGCTCGAGGGACTCGGACCCGCACGGCGCTCGCGCATCCATCACAGCGTACGTCACGTGTCCCAACGTGTGGCACGGCACGTGCGTCACGAGCACGCGCGTCTCCCCGACGTGCACCACCGCACCATCCTCCGCGCGATCCGTCGCACCGTGACACGCATCTCTCTCGTGTCCATACACCTTTATTTCGCCGCCATGATCGCCGTCACCGCGCAATATGTCCGCGAGCTCCGCGTTCCCGCCCGCGTGGTCGTGGTGCTTGTGCGTCGTCAACGCGCACGTAATCCTCACCTTTAATTTCTCCGCCACGCGCGCCACGCGCTCTGGGTCCGCCGGGTCAACTGCCGCCGCCGTTCTCGTCGCGCCATCGATGATCAAATAGCAATAATTATCCGTGAGAAACGGAATCGTGACGATGACGCTCGAGCCGCACGCGACGGGCGCGCCCGCCTTGGCGTGCGCCTCTGCCCCTTGCCCCGCCGCGTGCGCAATCATGCGCTTATGTAACCACCGTCCGGGCGCGCCGACGTACGCGCGGTATCCAATCGCAAACGCCCCGCGCTGCGCGGCGCGAGCGACGCACGCAGGCGTCACTGCGAGCACCGGAACGAGCGCGAGCTGCGCGGCGCGAAACGCCACGGCGAGACATGCGAATGCGAATTCTATGAATGCTCGCGCGACACGCGCCAAGGGCGATGGCGCGTACGTCGACGGCGGCGCTGGGGTGTCATCGATGACGTCTACGACGTCCACGACGCACGCGGCGTCGACGGCGGCGTCGGACGTCGACGCGAGTGTGCCGTGGAGCTGCATGCCATGCGCGTCACACACTGACGCATCCTCGCTGCGACGACGTCGTCATGACGGCGAAAACCACGCCCGAGTCGCGAACGAAACCATTCGTGTTAATCACCGGCGCGCCTGGGACTGGGAAAACCACGCTCGCGGACGCGCTCGCGGAGGCATTGGCGGGCGATGTGTTGCGCATCGATGTCGGCGCGGTGTGCAAGGCGCACGAGTTTTACCTCGAGTACGACGCCGATATGGACACGCACGTGCTCGACGAGGACGCGCTGTTGGATTATTTAGAGGATGAGCTCGCCAAGGCGGGTGACCGCGGGTGCGTGATGGATTATCATTCGTGTGAGCTGTTTCCCGAGCGGTGGTTTGATGTGGTGGCGTGTTTGACGTGCGCGAGCGATACGGCGGTTTTGTACGATCGGTTAGCCAGTCGTGGGTATAGCGAGCGTAAGATACGTGAGAATGTTGAGTGCGATATATTTCAAGTCGTCGCGGAGGAGGCGAAGGATTCGTACGAGAATGTGTGGGTGAAGGAGAATAAGACGACGGATGACATGGAGACGACGGTGCACGAGCTCAAGGAATGGTTTGAGGCGAATTGCAAATGATGTTATGACCTAGATAGCTACATAAGGTACAGTAAATGGAATGAATGACTACTGCACAGATTCTCTCGATTGTTACTGCGGCACGCGCACGCGCATGGGTGGAACGACGACGGGGGCGTTTTCATCCTCGGGTGAAATCACGAGCGGTTCCGATTTAAACACACCCACCGAACGCCATTCGCGTCGAAAGCCAAATCGCGTTTGGTTCACCAATAATCGCCCTTTCGTACTCATTTGATTTGCCCACGCCTGAGTTTTAAAATAGAGCTTTTCCTCGCCGAATTCAATGTCGCCGCGTTTCATCGGCGCCGTCATGGGAAAGTTAAATCGAAGCGTATCGCCATCGATGCTCCACGATCCTTCGCCAAACGTCATCGGCGCAAATGCACCGGTAGCGATGACCTCTGCCACACCGTTCGCTTTGAACGTAATCGCCAAAGGCACGATTAAGCGCATGCCGCTCGCGCCCCAATTCGGCGGCATCCACGTCCCGTTTTCTCTCCCGATATCCGCCGTCACTCTCCACGACGTCCCAATCAGCGCCGACGCCGCGACGCCGCCCAGCCCAAGCCTCTTCGTCACCACATCCGAACGCCGCTGCGCAGACCACGCGCTATACCCCACGGCGCCGATAAATCCCCATTGAAACGCCGCGCTCGACCACCGCCGAACGTCGACGCCCGACTTCGCCTCAACCGGCTCCGCCTCGGGCGGCGTCGTATACAGCACATTCATCTCATTCTCATCCATGTCCTCCTCGGACGAACGTAAATTAATCGGAATCCCCTTCGCGCGCTCCGCCGCCGCCACCGACGACGACGACGACACCGACGCTCGACCGCCGCGCGCGCGCTCGAACGTCTCCAGCGACTCAAAGTCAGACGGTAAGATTTCCCGCTGCACCATCGTTCTCCGGTCCGCCGCGCGCGCCGCGCGAGGCGCAACGCACGCCGACGACACCGCGAGCATCGCCGCGAGCGCCGCGCGGCGTCTCGGCGTCATCGCCGCGACGCACCCGTCGTCCGACGCGTCAGCATCGGCATCGTCGTCGATGGATAGACTTGGATGTGTCGGCGCGCCATCGCGCCGTGCGGCGCGACGCGACGTCGCGCGGCGCGTCGCGTGCGCGGCGCGGATGCCATCGCGCGCGCTCGAGGCGTGCGTCGCGGACGTCACCGCGGACATGCGTGGCGTCGCGCGCGCGGCGGCGTCGAGTGACGTCATTCATCGGTGCGCAACATTCATCGATGATGGTGATGACGTCGTCGGCGACGTCGTCGGCGATATTGACGTCGCGCCGGGCGCCAGCGCACGGCGCACACCGCGCAGGGCGTCCTCGCGCGCGCGCTGCGCCGCCGCGCGCGATGAACGTCGAGGACGCGGGGGAGAATGCGCGCGCTGATGTGCTTTCGGGTGAACGCTACGACGCCATCGTGACGACGACGTGGGAAGCGACGGCGCCGTTTTTCTATCCGCGCGTGGCGCTCGTCGGTGCGCTCGGTGCGGGGTTGTTTCTGTCGCTTCCGAGCAGCGTCGGCGACGTCGCGCGAGGTGGGGGCGCGGGGGTGTTGATTGAGAATGTCGTCGCGTTGGCGGCGTGCGGGGCGTTCGCGACGGCGGACGTGCGTCGGCGCAACGCCGCGGTGAAGCGATTGAGTAGGGAACTGGCGTTGGGGAAAATGGTAGTGATTCAGCGGAATAAGTTTCGGGAGGAGACGATGTTTGATTTGGGGTCGTTGCGCGACGTGGCGAGGATAGCCGTCGTGTACGGGGATGCGAAAAAAGTTGAAAAAGATTTAATGGCGGCGACGCCGTATCGACGGCGGTTGGAGCAGAGTAGGATTTTAGTCGTACCCGTCGTGGAGCGCTCGATGGCGGGCGCGGACGTGGGCGCGGTGGCGGATGTTGGGCCTGGACGTTGGGAATTGTTGCGGGACGTCGTGAAAGCGTGGCCGGGCGCCGGCGCGGGACGATGGCTCGCGTGGCCAACGCGAAATGACGATTGGAGTGGCTTCTTTCGCCGATTGATTGGAGAAGACACCGCGAAACAGAAGGGTGGGTATTTGACGATTTCCACGAGCGGGCTCGTGCGCGGTTCGGGCGTGGGAAGTCCGAATTGGGACGTGTTGCTGTCGACGTTTCCGCGCAATCGGCCGGGTAATAAGCAAGATGAAGACGCGGAAAAGGCGTGGAAAAAAGCGACGTTGGATTCTTTTGAAGAGCTCACCGCGCGTGAAGGGTCGAGTTCCGCGCGAGGTGGCGGTCGAAGTGCGGTCTCGCAGGCGTTGCCATCGGACGTGCCAGAGTTGAGCACGATTATTGGCATTCACGAAGCGTTTTACGCCGCGCTCGACGCTGGTGACGAAAAGGCGATGTCGCAGATTTGGGCAAAAGGTCGGTCGAAACGCGACGTGAGTAGTGCGGTGAAATCATTAGTCGATCGGGGTGCGCGTATTGATGGATGGGACACCGTGCTCAAGCCCGATAGACGTCCAGTGGGGATTAAAATTAACGACGTCGACGTCACGATTGAAAAGGGCGTCGCTACGCTCACGTGCCTGGAAACGGTGACGAATGGAGCCACGCTTCTCGCGACGCAAACTTTCGAGCGCGAAGGAGACGAGACGAGTGACTGGGTTCTGACGGGACACACGACGATTCCTTACGGCGCTGACGTCGTTGCAAAAGTCGTTCTTCGATGCGATTGCGAAGGCTGCGTCGCGGTGCCAGCGAAAGCCGTCGCCTCGGGCGTGTAGGTATCATATCGTACCAGTATAGAAATTGCTATTAAAATGTATTGCTGCTGCGGTTCAAATGTTTCATTTTTCTTATTTTCTTTTCCTTTTCTAATAATACACGTGCTCTGTCTTGCGATATACAGACGAGACTTTTCAGTCTCTAGCACTTGTACAAAAGCAACTCTTGAATATTACCATTCATCCATGTCCACATCATCATACCATCGTGGAGGGCGAGCAGGCTGCTCCTCTTCGTATTGAATACCACCTTTGATTGATTGCTCAATTTCAATTCGCAAACTTTCAGCAAATCCTGCGTATTCAGCTTCAGGAATGGCGGCGAGTCGCAAACCGACGAGCTTCTCGCCCGCCGTCGTCTCTGCGCGCACGACTTGAACGTGACGCACTCTATTTTCACCGCGCTGATTGAATTCCACAACATGAAATTTCGCGTTGATTTCATTCCACACGGGCAGCACAGCTCCGCAAACGAGAACATCAGACTTGTGTCGTTGACCATACGAACAAGATCCTGGGTTCGCTCGGTTTTGGCGACACGACGGGCCGTGCGTGCAAATTTTACTAAAGTAGTCGTGCCAGAAAGACCAAAGCTCTCGAAATCGCATCATATCAGCCAAGTTCGTCATTGAAATTCGTTCGTAATTTGATTCGATATTTTCGAGATCCATGTTGTGCGCGTTCATCGAGTTTGGACGAACGATGTTCATCTGTGGATTTGTTATATCACGCTGCGACGCGATGTGCAGCCGACGAATTTCTGAAGCGTACAACACGAGTGGACGATTGCAGCGAAGTGCCGCAATCTTCTGCTTACTGATGAAAAATCCATGAATTCCACGCTGACGCGTTCCTTGAAACTTCTCGGCCCGTGTAGCGTCGTAGAGCTTCATCATTTCACGCACTTGCGTGTACGTCAAACCCACGTCACACGTCACCAAACGACACGTCGTCTCCGCGGCAGTCAACTCATCCTTGTGAATAACGACTTTGTGACGTTCTTCTGCGATAACGGAGCTCCCACGAATGCTTCCAACGCCTCGATCGAACTTGCCGAGTGTCTTGAGCTCTTTGATGTAACCTTCAAACGTTTGCGTAAAGTAATCAAAAATCACCTTTTGAGAATCAATGGGCATGCCAAGCAAGCGGTTCAGAAACAACGAAACCTTCGGCGCCGGTTTATATCTTTCAGGAATGGCTCGCCTGCCGCGGTCATCGATCTCTGCAAGTCCGACGTTTATGAGCTCGCGCCAAATAAGTTCTTTTACTTGCTCAAACGTGCCATTGTGAAATTTGACGCAGTCCAACGGATCAGTGTCGCCGCGGATATCAGAAATCATGCGTCTCAGAGCACCGTATCCATACATGTTATCAATGTCAAACTCTTTCAAATTCTCACCCGCACCCAGCGCACGTCTGTCACCTTTGAGTAATGCTCCGAGCGAGAGAAGACGTTTGGCGGCACTCGAAGCGAATCGTCGTTCGCCGCCACACGGTGTCATGAGAATGCGATAGAGCGGCGCACTAGACTGGTTTGCGCGGTGTGAACGACCAAACTGCTGAATTGCTTTATCCGCACTCCAAGGAAGCTCAAGCGTCATGTGACAACGCCGTCGTTGATTCGGAACGCGTCTGTCAGCCTGAAGCGAGATACCCGTACTCGCAGCGTCTGAGATGATTGCAATAAGTTTATCGCCATCCTGGAACTTCTTGCGCTCGCTGAGATTGAGCATTTTACCAGCTACAGCTTCGTCAGTAGAACGCTTTCGAGTGGTGACTCTCCCGTCGGCATCACGAACTTGATGCAATTTGCGACCCGTCATCTCGGCTACGTTTGCGTGACCGCCGCACAAACCGATGAGATTATCCAAAGGATTTGGCGGAAGTTGCAGCGACTCAACCGCCCGAATTAAGAGCGCGCGGATGTGTAACAAGTGCTGATTCTCCACCCCAATTTCGTGCCGAGCATTAGGATTGCCCATCATTTCGTCTTCGTCTTCGTTTTCGTCTTCGTCGTCTAAATCATCGTCGTCATCGTCTTCATCGTCGGCGGCGGCGGCGGCCGCAGCAGCCGCGGCGGCGGCGGCAGCGCGGCGAACTCCACCTTCGCGTTTCACTTGTGGCTTCACTTCACGCATTACTGGAGCTCCAGCCGGACGCAGATCGCGCTCGCGAACGAACCGCTGCAAACGCTCGAGCGCGTTCACTTGCGGTCCCTGGTGAGGCACGGGCGCGGGTGGGCGAGGCGCCATAGGCTTCACGGGCGGCGCACCAGGCTGCTGATGACGCGCGGCTGCTCCAGAAGAAGATCCAGCAACGCCGAGTAACGAACGTTGTTGATCAAAGTCTGCACGTCGCTTTTGCACGCTGTCCATAAAGTCTCGTTCATCCGAGTCATCCGAATCAGAAAGATCAAGCTCAATTATTTCAGGATCGATCACGGACTTAGCACCACGAGCGGGCGGCGCAGGTCCATCGCTTTCACTTCGAGACATCTTCGGCTGATTACCACCACCGCCGTCGTCGGCGCCTCTCGCTGGAGAAGCGCGCTTGCTGGCAGAACCTGGATTACGAGGCGCCGCGGCTGGAGACTCGAGTCGCGCATCTACATTCGGCGCGTCTTCTGCCGATGGATGATTGACAGCTTGCGGCGCTGCTGGAACCTGAGCCACGCCGTTGACTTGCTGCTGCAAACGTGCTGCGAGCTCGCGTTCTTCATTCAACATTCTGTCGCGACGCACCTTTTCCCCAGCCTCGAGAAACGCGTGCTTTTGTTCCATAGCACGGACTTGCGCTTCGCTCGCTCCGACGCGAGCGCGTTGATGAATGTCCTCCTCGGTTAAATCAAAGAAATCACCCGCCAACTTGGCCGCCTCCATACGCTCAGCTAAGACTTCGTCGAGCGACTTTTCAACCATGAGTTCGATTTCGTCGTCGTCGTCATTCGCATCTGCTGCACCGGCGCCTGCGGCAGCACCGGCAGCGGCACCGGCAGCATCAACATTGTCAGCATTCGGTCGCGCACCAGGACGGGGACCTTGGTTCAACTCGTCGTCATCGACAACTTGACGTCGACCCGCCGGACGTCGCGCCATGACTTCACCAATCGTCTCCGCGCTGCACCAGCGAATGGCGACTTCTGTGACATCCGTGAGAATACTATCCCACAACTGCTGCGACTCGGCAGATGCTTGACTCGATGTAGTCGGAAAGTTCTTAATCAAAAAATTCGTAAGCATTTCAGCTGGAGAACTGGCAAAGTCTTCATCCTCGCCTTCGTCGTCGTTTGCGTGCATACGCGCGAGACTCGCTTCGCCGGTGCTCTGTAAACCGATGACAACTGCAAAGTTTTCTTCAGTCACCGCCTTGAGTGCAGCTCGAGCGAGCGTCGGAACTTTGGCGCAAAGTAACATTTGCCTAAAGAATCGCTGATGCGTGGCCCAGAACAATCGAATGAGCGCCGCCATGTCCTTGCCGTGAGCATCCTTCCACGCCCGTGCGTCTGGGTACCCGCGCGCGAGTTCAACGGCGTAGAAAACCTTCTTCATCATCGTCCAAAACGCTACGCTTCTATCGTACATCAACTTAATTTCAGGACCAATTTCACAATTCACTAATTCAAACTCGGCATCAGCGTACGACAACGTTCGGCAAAGATAACTACCAGTCGCTTTCAACCCGCACGCGAAAATTTCAAGAGCGCCCAAACCAGACTTTTCCAACTTGCTCAACATATCCACCATGCTGGAAAACCCAAAGTGCCCGAGCCGCGTCATGTACGCCAAGTTTCTCGGTTCGCTCGCTCCGGTGGCTGAGCAATACAATACGCGCGCATTGGGAATGACGAGTTGCAACGCCACGACGGCCAACGCCGTCTTGGTCGGCGTGCCAGTCGAGTTCATCAAATTCTTCGCCTTGTGACATTCATCAAAAACAATCAACGGTCCGTGCTCGTCACCCTTCAACCAATCCGCGAGTTGCAATAAACGCGACCCAGGCACGAGCATCGCGCGCAAATTCTCCTCAGTCGACGCATTCTTTGGAGTCTTGGGCAAACGCTGCGTCAGGAGCGAATACGTACAAAACACCACGCCGACGTCTAAAACGCGCTCCAACGACCCTTGTGGTAACCCAGCGGTGCCTTCGGGAATCACCGCCATCGCCGGCGCCGCATTCATATCATTCAAATCCCGCTCCGCATCGAATTTCAAATCCGCGCTCGTGCTCACCCACAACACGCGTCGTCCGCCTCTACGTCTATGTTCGTACACCAACCCCGCGATCTGTCGCCCTTTCCCCACGCCCGCACCATCTCCCAAGAAAAAACCCGCGCGAGACCCATCCTTCAACCGCTGCTCGTGTCTCATGCACGCATACGTCACGCTCTCGAGCTGTAGCGCACTTAACGCCCCGTTTCGTACCAAGTCGCCCAACGCGTGCGCGTACGTCGGCTCGGGCGGCGACACCTTGGCCAACGTTCCCGTCTCCACCACCGCATCGGGGTGCTCGCCGCCCTCAATCGCGCCGTACCGCGGTTGATACCGCTCGTACTCCACCCCAACTTCCGCGTCGTCGTCCTCGACGTTCACCACGTCCGGATTCTCGCGCGCACGCGCAGCCTCGTCATCTCGAACGCGCGGTTTCGGAAAAATCTTATCCTCACGCCCGCGCGCGCGCGCCGCCGCGGCGTCCGCGCGCGCGATGTGCTCGAGAATCACCCGACGCTGCGCGTCGAGATCGAACTTCATCCCGAGCGCGGCGTCGACGACGACGACCGCGCGTTGGGAAGTGAGGATTTTTGAATGCGACGTGACGTGACAGTTGACGCCATTCGCGCGCGCGCATGCGCGTCGACGCGGCGCTGGCGATCGCGCGCGCGTTGTCGGTGAGCGCCACGGCGTGCGGCGCACGCGATGTCGCGTCGCTCGCGCGCGTGGGCGGCGCCAGTGCGGCGTGCGTCGTCGCGTCGCGCGTATTGGAGGTTGCGTTGTCCAGCGGCGCGCGCGACGTCGGGCGTCGTCGGGCGTCGTGTGCGCGCGCGATGCGCGGAGTCGTCGCGCGCGTGATCGCGCCGTGGTGCGCAGGCGTCGTGGTGTGCGTGTTGGTGGCGTTCGCGTTCGCGGGGAGCGTGCTGCGCGGCGATGATTCGACGACGTGGGCGCGCTCGGCGGCGTTTGGCGCGTACGCGTCGGCTGTCGTCGGGCTCACCGTGGCTATGGATATCGGATGCGACCGCGCGAGCATCGAGCGCGTGTTCGTGAGGGGTGATGCGCGCGGTGTGCGAGAGGTTATGGCGCGCTCGAGCGTGATTGGAGGCGTGGCGGGCGCGTGGGTGGGCGCCGTGCCGGCGCCGTTGGATTGGAACCGCGCGTGGCAAGCGTGGCCGGTGTCGTGCGTGCGTGGGATGAGCGCGGGATTCGCGTGTGGGGCGCTCGTGGGTGTCGTGCGCGCGACGCAATTCAGCGGTGCAGGCACGCGCGGGAAGATGCGAGCGACGTGACGTTTGAGGAACGGACGTCGGCGCTCGATGTCGATGTCGATGCCGTTGGCTCGGTAGTAAAAGTAGCAATCGATAGCAAACCTAGAATCTCTATACATACATCATCGCGCGCAGTTGGCGCAAGTTTAAGCGTTCGCCCTAAATCCATAGTTATCTTTCGCCGCGCGATCGAGCGCGTCGTCCTTGGCGAGCAAATTTTTAAGCCGTTCGACTTCGTGAACGTCGCCTTGCCTGTGTGCGATTTGGAGCTGGGAACGCAAGAGCTCTTGCTCGCGCATACCATCTCGCGCCGCGCCGCCACCCTGCGCGCGCATACGCGCCAAGATAGCGTGTTGTTTCGCCGCGGCTTCCTTCTCACGCGCCTCGGCGAGTTCTCGCCGACGTTCGGCTTCGTCGTCGCCAAACGCTCGCCTCTCTGGTTTCTTCCCCTCATCGCCTCGAGACGCGCTCCTCGACCGCGAACGGCGCGACGACTTTTTGTGTTTCTTGTGTTTTCTCCTATCCGAGGACTTTCTGTACTTCTTGTGCCGCCGCCGACCGCTTCGAGAGCCGTCGTCGTCGGAGCCGTCGTCGTCGCTCGAGCTCGAGCTCCCATCGCGTCGCCGCCGTCGACGTCGTTCCCGTCCGCTCGACCCCGCACCTCCCGTCGTCGTCGTCGTCGTCGTCGTCGTCGTCGTCGTTCGTCCCGCGCGTTCGGCATCGAAGAACTCTCGTAACGCATCCTTGGCGAGCTGCACGTCGCCGTCGTGTTTTTCCAGCGCCAACGCGAGCGTCGCGTCGGTGGCGTTCGGGAACTCTCGTCGTAAATACGCATCTGCGGCGTGTGCGGCTTCGCGAGCGCGTGCCTCGGCGTGTCGCTGCATCATGGATGGACCGCGGTCATCCGGCGCGTTCGGGTCACCGCGCGTGTACATGGTTGTCATGGGAGTCGCGAAGTGAGGCTAAACCGTCTAAGCGTGGTATTGAAGAGCTCCGTGGCTAGGTGGAACGATGAAAAAGCTAATGCTGCTGCTGCTGTAGTAGTAGTAGTATGTGTTGTTCGTTGGTGTCATGAAGTCACCCGACGGCGGGTCTCGTCAGTCCACTTGGAACAAGAGCTTGAACATTTCATAGGAGAAAAATCCGAGCGACGCCGACGGGAGCACTTGAATGCAACTCGGGCCTAAACCGGCGTATAATCCACGAACACCTTGCTTGCGAACGATCGACCGTAAGGTGACGGTCATTCGACGAAGCGCTTCGCGGCCGAAGACCATCGACGCTGATGAGCGTCCACCTTGCATTTGCATGCGACGACGAATGACTTCAAACGGATACGTCGACGCTTCAGACGCGACGCCGGCGAGCGCGCCAAACAACATCATATTCGACGCCTCCACAGTCTTGGATGGATATTCGCGCTCTAATTTCGCGCGCTCGCGCGTGTCTTTTGTGGCGGCGATTCTCACGCGCAGCTCCTCGTCGAGCTGTGCCATGCGACGATGTTTCAAGCCGTCGTAAATGGTGTAGTACACCGCGGCGTTGGGCGCCATGGACACGAGCGCCGGCGTAATGCCGCGATAAAACGTCGACAAACCTTCTTGCGTGTACATGGTCTTCACACACTGTATCAACGAACCGTATTTGGCCTTACCACCCGTCGTCAACAAACGCGTACGCAATACATCCATCGGAAAGCACGTCAACACCGCCGTGACGCCCGCTCCGGCGCCCGCGCACAACGTCCCAATTTTCCTCCCATCGCTCCCTTCGGGAAAAGCCTTAATCACAAACCCGCGATAGGTGTCAAAAGCACAAAAGTTAATCGCCTTATACGGCGCCGTGCGCGCTAAATTCAATAAATTCCCCTTCCAAAACCCACCGAGTCCCTCCTTGGTAAAGATGCTCCGCACCAACGCCTCGGGTTTCAACGCGCTCCTATTCAATAAATACTCAATCTTCACGCGTTCTAACGGCGCGAGCACCGTACGCACGCATATCGTCGCCCCGATACCACTCGCCAACCGCCTCGCCGCCTCTTCCTGCGCCGGTAACTTGCGAGTCGTCGTCGACTTCGCGCGCAACTTGTCGTCGAGCGACCGCGCCCAACCGGCGGCTGCGCCCGACGCCGACGCCGACGCGTTCGACGCCGACACCGACGCGAGACGCCGCCGCCGACGCCACCGCCGCCGACGCCCCGACGCCGCCGACGCCGACGCCGCCACCGCCGACGCGCGCTCGCCCCCACCGCCGCCGTTCGCGTCGTCGCGCCACCATCCAGCGCGCAGCGCGCGCGCGACGGTGCGTCGCG
>Ga0255763_1001873_pt1 | contig 20950 bp, 15 predicted proteins | sample 041ome_2_FD_179963 | JGI IMG/M metagenome (GOLD analysis project Ga0255763, IMG submission 179963) | Coastal salt marsh microbial communities from the Groves Creek Marsh, Skidaway Island, Georgia - 041406US metaG (version 2) | ecosystem: Environmental > Aquatic > Marine > Intertidal zone > Salt...
GCGGCGATCGCGCGCGCCGTGGTGCGTTTGGGTGCGGTGTTCATTCTGGTGAGCTCGGTGTGGGTCATTCGAAGCGCCGCGCGCGCCGCGCGCGCGACGACGACGGGGTCGAAGGCGGTGCCGTTAACTACTAGTGTCGGTGGCGTCAGTGACGACGACGCGCACAGGGCGATGGAGATGCTTGCGGATGTCGGGGCCAAGGCGAGGAGTCGCGTGCGGTTGAGCATACGGGACGACTCGTGGCGGACGTTTTGGAGCGACGCCGATGACGCCGAGCGGTTGGAAATGTGGACGCAGAGTCGAGCGGATATGTTTGCCAGTCCTGGGTTCGCGAGGATGACGGCGTCGGATATGGCGTCGGAGGTGACTCGGGCGTTGTGCGCGGAGTGCTTTGACGACGCGAAATTTAGTCGAGACTCTGGGGCGTTGATGGACTTGGCGACGCGCGTGGAATCTGTAGATGACGAAGAGGTGGTCAAAGGAAACGATATAGCGAAGATTTATCGCTACGCAGCGCTCGGTAAATTGGTGGCGAGTGTCATCGACAATATCCAACAAAGGATTTCGACCGAGTAGCCGTCGGCTCGAGGAAACTGTTCTACTACTTGTAAAAATATCATCAAAACAAGTGTCTAATGCGCACGAAGACGCCGCTTGACGTCGACGGCGTCGCCGTACCAGTGTTCGAATACCCCTATGGCGTGGTGGATTATTTCTAATCGCTTCTCGAGCGTCGTAGCTCTGGCTTGGTCTCGCGAGAGCGGAGCACAGCGCGTGTCGGCGCTCGCCTCGGCGTCGCCTCGCTTACGAAAGACGAACGCGACGCTCACGCGCGGATCGTTCGGGGAATCAGCCTGACACGCACTGCCCCAATGAATGGTGTTTCCGGCCCAAGCGAGCAACGTACCGGGGTCTACCGGAGCGAGAGGCTTGGCGGAGCCTCTCGGGACTTCGGGCGCGGATTTCGCGACGTCGCCAACGCCTCCGTCCTCGTCATCCTTCTTCGATACAATATACATACACCCGTTCGTTTCGGTGACGCGATTGAGCGGAAGCCATAAACTCAGTATTTGCGTCGAACCGTCTTTGTTTACGGCGTCTTGGAGGGAATAGTCTCGATGAGGCACGCCAAAGTTGTTGCCGATGTATCGTTTACCAGACGCCGCGGCTTCAAGCTTGAATGCCGCGACGGATGGCTCGAGCACGCATTCGCCACCAAGCAAGACTTCAGCATGCGCAAATAACATATCAATCACTCGCCACGCGACGTCGGATACGAAAATACACGCTGGAGGCCATTGAGCGCTGACGAGCGCTTCGATGCCCAAACGCAGCGCAGACGTTTCGTCGCTCGGGACGATGACTCCACCCCACACGTAGCCATTTTCGGCAAGTTCAGGCACGTGCTTGGCCGAGAACTGTGATGATGTTTCAGTAGGCGCTACGACGCCGTGTGCAGAAATGGAGCACCCATGCGCGGCGAGAATGCCGTTCCAATAGTCTGCGTCAAAGACATCCGCGCTCGGCGCGGCTTCGGCGTCTCCGAATGCATCCCATGCAGCGTTTCCACCGTCCGCCTCAGGTATCCTCCCTACGTTATCCGCGTCGTTGTCGTTTTCAGCGACGGCATAATCGAGCACGGACATTACACCGTGCGTATCGCACGCCGCGAGACGGTATGGAAATTCAGCTGCGGCGACGCCGAGCTTGGCTCGAATGCGTGCATCCCACGCCGTGTCCGCCTTGAAAACATCATCATTCGGCGAAGACATAAAAAAGCACACCACATCTTTGCTATTTACTTTAGATGCGATATCGTTCCCCGTTCGCGCGCGCTTATCTGGTCGTTCGTCCTCGACGTCTTCAAAAGTCACGTTGGCTGGGTCTCGCAACAATCGAGCGCGAGTTTCGTCGCCGCCAATCATCGACCGCGCGACATCCGCATTCGTCGACGTGAACGCGACCACAGCGACATCACTCGTCACGCGGCAGATCTCACGCCATATGGCATCGTCATCGACGCCATCGCAAGCGGGCCAATGCCCGATGACGGCGTCGTACGCTTCGGCTGACATGCGCTTGGCCGCTTTGACAAACGATTCTCTAAACACTCGAATCTCTCCTTCCGCGCCCGCGCTTGAAATATCCACGTCCTCATCGCACTTCGTGCATTCGAGACCAAAGTATTCGATGGATAAGTTTGTCATCCGTTCATCATGTTCGATGACGTCTACGCGCGCTCCCGGGACGTAGCGCCGAATGAACGCCGCCGGAGCGCCGCCTGCGCATCCGCACACCAATACGCGCTTCAACGCCGTCGACCCGGTCATGAGCGCCGATGTCACGTACGTCGCATCTCGCCACGAGTCTAGAGCCTCCCCCAAGGTTTCATTTGGATCCTTCTCGGCTTCGACGACGCCATCAGATCCTTGCCACGGGCCGACGACAAGCGCTCGCGTGACGTCGCCCAAATCCCCATCCTCCACCGCCATATCAATCACGCTCAGCTCTGCCCCGACGTCATCACTCTCGCCAATGTATTCCATGACTTCCACGCTCCAATAGAATCGTCCAGTGTGCGCGTCGACGCCGAGAGGCGTCACTAACGTCAACGTTTCCACGAGCAACGCGAACCGCCACCGGTCCTCCTCCGGCGCCGCTTCAGACGCCCTCAACACCGGCGCGCTCGCGCTCCCCATACCGCTTCGCGAATCGACAAATATCGCTCGTCCACTATCGGCATCCAATTCCACTTGATACCCTTCGTCTTCGAGAAGACCGGCGGCGACGCCCCCGAGCTCGCTCAACACGAGCAACGCTTCGTCGCCCGCGCGCACATCTTCTTCCGTCGTACCGTCGCCCTCGATTGGCGCCAGCGTGTGCGCGTCGCGAGGCACGCGCTGGACAGCGCGGAGGAGCGGCACGACCACGCCCGCGCCCACGCACGCGAGCGCCCAGGCGGGGCCGTGGCCGTCCCCGATGTCGAGCTCGAGGAGCGCAGTGGCGGCTGCGGCGACCTGCAACGCGTCGTTCGAGCCTAATTCGCGCGCGATGCCGCGCAAGGTGGCGGCGAGCGACGGCGCGGGTGGCGCACCGTCGACGTCGCGAGGTGAGGCGGCGGACATGGCGGTGGCGCGCGCGCGCGCGTGGTGCGTTGTGGCGCGCGCGTGTTGAGGAGGAACATCTCTAAACAAACTACCGCGTGGGATTACATGGCGCCGTGATACGACGGTGCGCGCGCGAACGGCGCGGCAAACGGGCGCGACGCTACAAGTTAGAATATACGCCACCAAACGACGAGATGTTGGGAGGGGCTATCAGGCACGAGGGCTTCGAAATGTCCCGGATGGTGCTTGAGGCAAATGGCTGGAATGTGGCCGACCGAGCGGCAGGGCTCTTGGCTCGTGCATTGTCGAGCCCTCGATATGTCCATAAGGCTCAGCGTGTACTCGGTGCTTGTCTTGTAGCTTCGCCATTGGACGGTTTTCCTGCCCCAGTGGAGCTCGCCGTCGGCGTAGTATTTGCCAAGTTGCTTCGCCGGGCGGTCGATGCCTGCTGGAAGCGGCGGCAAAGCGACAAAGAATGGTGACTTTGCAGCGGCATTCACGTCTTCGGTGGCCTCTACAACCACGATAGCGATGTTTTTCATCGTCGCAATGGCGACGAGCTCGGAATCTGTGCACCAGAAACGAGTCCATTTGGACGTCGCCGCGTATGGAGCGGCGTCTTTGCGCATTGTGGAGATGTACTTAGCAAAACGTTTCTGATCACTCGCGCGACGTAAAGATCCTTGGCGTAAATACTCGCGACCTTCGCTACCAGAGAGCATTAAATCGTACAGTTTTGCCAATTCTTTCTCAGAAGCACGCTTTTGACACCGTACGAGGCCGTCGCACAACATCTTTCGGACGCCTTGCCATCCTTCACCGTTCCCGTCTCGTTTCCAAAGCCCCACCTTGGCGAGCGCTTCTAATCCGTGCGCGATCGAACGGAATCCACAATTACCATCTTCAACAACGCTTTGCACGCGCAGTGCCAGGCGCTGCGTTTGCATTGACCAGTGCAGATCTGCATAGAATTTCATCTTCGGCGTCGGTGACGGCGCTTTAAATTCACCAATAATAACCATCTCGCTATCGCTGTCATCATCATCATCCGTGCTCGATCCGGCAGTATGCATATCTGAATCGCTCGCATCATGTTCTTCTTCGTCGTCCACAAACGCGTGCCGCATCGACGCTGGCGTCGCCGCGGCGAATCGTTCATCCACATCCATCGCCGTCGGAGTCTTTGCGTCCGCGACGACATCTTCAACCGTCACCCGCGCGCCGCGAGGCTGCATCACCCGCGGCAGCGCCCCGACGAGCACTTGATGCAACACCGCCGTCGCTAACGCTGGTGTGTGTCGTCCTCGACTAAAGATCGCCCCGAATATAGACGCAGGCGACGTGGCGGAATCATTTGCATCCGCGCCCGCAAACTTTTCGCGGTAGCTCTCCAACAACGCTCCCACGAGCACACCCACCGTGCGATCGCCGCACACGCTTTCGAGCACCGCATACGCCGCGTGATGATCATCATTCTCCATAAATTCAACCGCACACTTGAACGCGCGCGAGCGGTAGAGATAACTCATCATTTCTTTCGTGACTTCAAGAAAACCAACCAACGCACCAGCTCGCCGAGCGCACGCTTCAGCCTCAAATGCCCCGCGCACGATGGTTGATCTCGCGAGATCGAAGCCGAGATTGGTAAATAACACCTTCGTCGCGCGTTTGACGGTAGACAGCGCGTTGGCGGCGTGCGCATCGTGGACACCACCGTGCTTTTCAAAGACGCGAGACGCGCGCGCGCACGCTCTGGCGACGGCGCGCGCGAGCCTTCGCTCATCGTTTGACGCGCGGGGCGTGCGCGAGCGAGGCGTGCGCGAGCGCGGAGCGAACGCTTTAGGGGTGGTGTATTCGCACGCGCCGGTGTCGGTATCGACGACCCATGTCTTGAAAGGAGAGCGTCGCGCGCTCATGGCGCCGCGTCGAAGACTGACGTCGAACGGCGGACGGGCTCGACGATTCATCGAGTCTACTGCTATGAATATTGAACTGCTAAGGTTGAGAGACATTGATGGTGTCTGATGCGTCTACGTTGAACTCTTTTGTGCGCTCGCGACGACGTAGATGTCGTGAGCTGTGTAGTCGACGTCACACGTCATGTCTGTGGTGAGTAACAACTTGAGCGCGATGGAGTTCTTGGCGGCAATCTTCTGCGCCGCTGCGGCTTCTGGTGCGAGTTTCAAACGCACGCTTTCATTTATGGCTGAAGATGCTGGTTTAGTGAGCAAAGTGCTGATCGTGCGCACTTCAGTGAGGAACATTTGAGCCACGCGCGCGAGCGTATCCACCTTTGATTCGTCCTTTGGACCTTCGGCGGCGAAATGCTCCATGTTCGCATCGATGCTTGCCATGTAATCGCCATACAATAAAACAGGTGGTAACTCAACCGATTGAAATGTCCCGAATCGTTGCCAAAAGCGCAAGTCTTCGCCGCTGAATGCGGTTTCGCATCGTCTAATTTTACCGCATTCCGCCAACGCGGCAAACATAAAGCGCAATCCGTGAAACATGGACATTTTGATTTGCGCCGCCGCGAGATTGTACTGCGCATCGATGCGGTGTTGCGGCGGCGCCAACATTGCCTGACGCTTCATCATGATCATGCTGATTTGCTGCAAATGGCCCATGTAGTAGTACAACATAGGGAATTCGTGAGGAAGGTATAAATCGAGCGAAAAGCCGAGCTCGAGGTGCCGTCTTTGCAGGTACGCCGCCAAGTTTTCCGCCCAGGCGATGTGCGGCGAGCTTAAACCTTGAAATCCTTGCTCGTTTTCAAAGGCTGAAAAATCATGCGCGACATCGAGCGTATCGCAAGCGAGCTGTAAGTGACTCATCTCGCCTAAAATTCGCCTGAGCACGCGGCGAAGGCGCGTCCGGTTGACGCAAAACGACCGGATCAAAATAGACACTGGTTGTTCGCATTCAGCCATGAATGATTCTAACGCGTTCGCGTCGAGCGATGGGATTTTCTTGCCGACGAAATTCCACACCGAATGCAAGACGACATCACCAAATGACCAACCGCACAATTGCTTTTCGTAGAGCAACTCCGCCGCCGCGAGCGAGAGCGCCACCGTCCTCGCGCGTCGCGCATGCAGGGCCTCCATGATACGGATAACCTCATCGATCGTCGGTGGCGTCTTTTGCGAGCGAAATTGGAATACTTCAGCGGCGACGAGCACGTCGTCTACTTCTTTCTCGAAGAAATTAAACGCCGCTCTGACGCTGAGAAACGTGACGTCTCTCGGCGGCGCTCCGCCCAACCTATGCAAACTTATCTCTTGCGAAAAGCTCCCGGCATTTGGATCCCAATCCAACGCATCTTCATCACTCGTGGCGTCGTAATAGTCGCGCATCGTCGCTAGGCACGCCTTGACGCGCGTGACGTGCTCTGCTAAATCATTCAAGACGCCGCTCGACCCAGAACCCACCGCGCGCGTAGCCACCTTCATCAACTCATGATGCGCCCTTCTAAACTCTAATCTCGCCTTCAACGCGCGTCTAACATCATCACTCATACTCGTTGCGTCATCGTTCACCACCTCGAGCGCGCGAGAGAGGCCAATCAACACTTCATCATCCTCGGATTCGCGTTCGCCCGCGTGCGGCGCCGACGGCTCGCCAAAGTCGTGCATCACAAAATCCTCCTCTTCGTACACATCCCCCACGCGCACGACGTGCTTCACCGTCCATACGCTCCCTACTAACGCCTTTACGTACGCACGCAGGATGACGTTCACGCCAACGTCGCCATCGACGTCGAAACGCTCGCGAGCCGCGACGTACGCGTTGCTCAGCGTCGTCGTCGCCGACGCGCTCCCGGCACGAAACGTCCCTTCACACGCCAACAACGCGTCGAACACCCGCACCAGGGCGTCATCGCATGGAACATCGATCGGTGCGCGTCCTCGAGCGATGAGCGCGTCGAGCGTGAGCGCGTCCGCGGTGGTACGAGCGCCGGCATCCATTTTCACATCGCCCACCTCCAGGGCGCTCATGGCATCAAAGAGCGCAAAGCCTTCATCGGCAATGAGCTGCCCGGACGCGAGCGTCGGGGAGAGCTCGAGGAGGACAGCTTCGAGGTCTATCGCGCCGTCCGCGTCCGCAGTCATGGTCTCGCGCGATGCGAAGACGTTCGCGAGTGCGACTGTGAGGCACCGACCGCGCGCGGGACGAGCGAGCGCGAGCCGACAATGTTCGCGCGCATTCGACATTCTCGCGTGACGTTATCATTACAAAATAGAGTACCCGAATAAATGTGCACACACATAGCAACCCGTTGGTGAGATGGCGACAATAAAGCTGTCGCGTGAAAAGGTATCGTCGGGGCGAAGCGCGACGAACGCCGGATGTCAACATCGTGACTGTTTTACGCCAAAACAGCCAAGGCAGCGGTGGCGAGCATGGTGATTAAGCTCACCTTGGTGACTGCCGCCAAACTGGTGGTGGTGGTGCCTGCGGCCAAAATTTCGGCAATGGTTGGGATGCAGCCGCCGTGCGGGGCGCGGCACTTCCAGTCGCTCACGTCGTACGACTTGACCCACGACGACGAGGTCGACGAATAGTTGCCAATTGCGTAAAGTTCCGTCGGCGTGCCGTAGTTCAAGCCATTCGCATCGAAACATGGGCAATCACGCATGTACGTGTACGTGGAGCCGCCAAACGTGAGCGAACTTGTCGATCCAGAACACTCGGAGTACAACGCTCGACATTCCGCGACGGTGACCAAACCGCCGTACGTGGGGCTCGAACTCGGCCCATGACAGCCAATCGTAAACGGCGCATCACGCTGGATGTGATAGTGATACACCGACGTCGATGGCGATTCCGGAGTGTACCCAAAGTGCGCACCACACGCGTCGAGAAGTGGATACTTTCCCGCGTCTTGGTCTTCAAAGCGCCCGTACACATTGTACGACCCGGCTACGCCAACTTTCGGCGAATGCGTGCCAGAAGCATCCTCAAAGCACTCAAACCCGCCGTGAAAGTGATAGTTCCCAGTGTGACCACCGCACGATCCGGTCAAGCCGGTGTATTTCGTGCCCGAAATGCTCGGCAACGTCACCCCGCACACCGCCGCGACTTTCGCCGTGGCGATGCCCAAATCCAACCCACCGGCGGTGTCATACGCCAGCGACGATGGCGAACAGCCCCAGCCCGCAATGATGGAATCTTGCGACGATGAAAACCCAGCCTCGAACGGGCCGTAGATGTGCGCGTTCGTGGCGATCGTCGACCCCACGGCTTCGCTGATTTCATGCGAATAAACTAGCGCATTCGATGCGGTCGTCGTGCACCCGACGTCGCTGCGAAGCGCAGCGGCGACGACGCCCGCACCCGTGGATCCAGTAGGATTCGAGCACGCCGAACTGGACGACATGATGGTTGAATGCGTGCGGCGATGAGTGCGGCATGCGACACGAATGCGCTACTTTATTCGCGGAACATTTTTGTTGGAACACCAAGCGTCAGGGCGCGAACGACGTCGCGCGCGCGCGCCGAGGCGTGATCGCGCGCGCGTTTGCGCGTACGATGCGTGTGTTCTCGCGATAGGTCGCGCGGCGGGGCGCGCGCGGCGACCGGGCGCGGCGTCACGGGCGCGAATTGTGCGCGCGCGGGTGTTGCGCGGAGACACGTGGACCGCCGGACCGCAGATACATGTGGGTGCGCGCGCTATGGGCTGTAGAGCGGGACGGCGTCGTTTCTACGCGCGGGAAGCGTGATGGGATGGATGCGCGAGGGCGTGGCGCGCGCGTGCGCACCATACGCGCCGGTTCGGTGGCGATGCGATGACGCGTCGGGGGCGTCGCGTGAGTCACGAGTGAGTCATCGAGCGCGTTTTCTGTGAAGCAAAAGAATATCAATACAACCTTTGCTATGGTGTTTTGTGTTTTTGTGTGTTGAACGCGCGCGCGTATGCACGCACACGCTCGAAATCTAACCACGTGACGCTATTGCCTATCTCTCTCGATAAAGTCACGGAAATCCCACGGACGCTCTCGTCCCTCCCAAAGTCTCTCTGCGCCCCCAGCGCTTACTTCAACGGGATAAACTTGGAACCCGCAGCTAAACCAGCGCGACCGTGCGAAACCGGACGGTACGTGATGGCGTATTCACCCAAGTAAGAACCAATCATTTCCGGCTTGATTTCAACAGTGTTGAACACCTTGCCGTTGTACACGCCGACGACAGAGCCAACCATTTCGGGGATGATCGGCATGTTGCGCAAGTGCGTGCGCACGGTTTCCGGCTTCTCCATGCCTTCAACAGCCGCCTTGGACTTGCGGAGCTTCTTGATCAAGTTCTTGTGCTTGCGAGTCAAGCCATCGCGCTTGAATCTGTACACATAAATCAACGCGCGGGTTAGTACTCGACGATGGCAACCAACTAGGGCTTTACGCGATGGCGCTGGACGATGGCTCACGCGACGACACCCGTCCTCGACGCAAGCACCACACGCGCAAACGCCGCGAACGCAACGAAAACATAACGCATCACATCACAAACACGCACCGTCGGCGAATGCGCGCGTTGAAAAGCGTCACGAGCTTATCATTCTTCATCTCGAGCAACCCTTCGAGATCGACCCCGCGGTACGAGAACTTCTTGTACGGGTTCTTTTTACGGGGCACGCCCACGAGGGCTTCTTCTTCAGACTGCGCGCGCGAAAAGAAACGCAAACAAACCATCAGTATCTCCACGTATGCGTCGAATCCCCCATCGCATCGCCCCCGTCCCCGCGCGCGCGTCGCGACCGCGAATCGATCTTTGAACAGCGAACCCTAAGCGCACACTTCCGCCGACCCACGCCGCGCATCTCGCGCGCATCTCGCGCGCATCTCGCGCACATCTCGCCACGTCCTCACGCAAACGAATCATGTACACATCTCTCGCGCGTGACGTACCATGATGAACGTTCGCTGACACTCGATGCGCGCGTCGGTAAGAGAGGGACGCGCGCGCGCGACGCCCGTGGATGGACGATGGGCGTCGTCGCATTCGGACATTCGGCGTCTTGAACGGGCGACGACGACACGACGTCCGTCCTCGCGCATTCGTTGACTCGTCGACGCGCCCCGTTCGCGATGGCGCACGCGAGCGTCGTCGGCGTGCGCGCGTACGCTTCTTCGTATGCTTCTTCGTCGTCGGTGGCGTCGGTGCGGGTTGGCGGGCGGCGCAGGACGGGCGCGGTGCGCCGCGCGAGCGACGATGGCGCGGGACCGACGACGTCATCGTCGGCGTCGTCGACGGGCGCAGGGGCGTCTTCGGCGTCGGCGTCGGCGTCGGCGTCGGCGTCGGCGTCGGCGTCGGCGTCGGCAACGCGCGATGCGTTTGCGTCGTTCGAGCGCGCGCTCGCGGACGCATCGCGCGTGAGCGGGTCGTCGAGCGAGCGCGGATGGGAAAAGGTGGATGACGCGTACGTGCTGCGGCCGCGAAACGGGACCAAGGCGACGAAGCTCGTGCATTTCACGGGCGGTGCGTTCGTTGGGGCGTCGCCGCAGTTGACGTATGGGTATTTTCTCGAGCAGCTCGTCGAACGCGGGGATGTGTTGGTGATTGCGACGCCGGTGATGATTGGTTTGGACCACTTGCGGGTGACGGATGAAGCGTGGCACAAGTATGAGCGGTGTAAACGGGCGTTGCGTGAGACGGTGGAGGGATTAGATGACCTACCGGTGTATGGGGTGGGGCATTCATTGGGGTCGTTGGTGCAAGTGCTCATGGCATCTCGGTATGAGATGAAGCGCGATGGGAATGTGTTGATTTCTTTCAATAACAAGCCGGCGACGGATGCGATTCCGCTCTTCGCCGAAGTCATGGTCCCGGGTCTTCGCGGTTTGTCCCCGGTGATTGCAGCGGCGAATAATTCGCCGCTGCGTAACATTACGCGTGCTGCCGATGCGCAGTTGCGGGATTTCGCCCCGCCGATTGTTCGGGAGCTTTTACCCATTCTCGACAACTTGGAGCCCGTCATCATGGAGGTGGCCGACGGACGCGCCGAGTTCACGCCGACGCCCGCAGAGTCTGCCAAACTCGCATCCAAATATTATGCGGTAAAGAGAAACTTATTGGTGAAGTTTACTGACGACACGATTGATGAAACGGGTGCTGTGGCCGCTACGCTGGCGTCAGTTGCGGCTTCTGAAGACATTGAGCTCACCGTGCGAAATCGTAAGGGCGACCACGTGTTCCCGCTCTGGCGCGAAACCGGCGTCGAGCTTCCCGACGAGGTCTTACAGGCTGCCGAGCAAGGGGCAGATATGTTTGCAGCCTTCGGTGACGCCCTCGGGGTCACCGCGGACAATTCGCCGCTGGGATTGTTACGAGGAGGTTTCGACAGTTTGCGAGAACAAGCCAAGGAGGCGCGCCGAGCGCCAGGCGCCGATGAGAACATGGCTCTCATGCACGCGCTCGTGGACGACATCTTAGCTTGGATGAAGTAGGTTTGGATGACTCAAGAAGTAGTATTGTAAAATTAACGCGACGATTCTTTTTAACGCATCCAGCGACGGGCGGCACTTCATTCGCGCGCTCTCGCGATGCCCGCCACGGGACGCGTCTCGCACGTGACGACATGCGCAATCACGAACGCGCGTCGTGTGGACCGATGTGAAACGCGTCGGTCAACGCGATGCGCAGCGAACGCGGCGGATGTCTCGCTCACACTCGCCACGACGACGTCATACGCTCTTGCCGGCGGGTTGGGGTGCTTCATTTCCCATGGTTTATCCGTCCCACTGGACGTGATTAAGACGCGATTGCAAGTGCAATCGTTCGAAGACGAGAGTGTCATCGCTGTCGGTCGTGAAATCGTGCGTCGCGACGGCGTCGGTGCGCTTCTCGACGGGTGGGAGAGCACGTTTGCGGGGTACTTTATCCAAGGCGCGTGCAAGTATGGGTTCTTTGAGGTTTTCAAGGCGCTCTCGGGCGTCAATAGCGGCGGCAGTGCGGATGATCATAGATTATTAACGTTATTATTGTGTGCGGCGTCGGCGGAGGTGATTGGAAGCGCGTTTTTGACGCCATTGGAGCAAATTAGGATCAAGACGGTGAGCGACGCGTCGTACGCGAGTGACGGCTTCTTCGAAGCTGCAAAAAAGTTCGCTCGAGAAGAAGGCATGGATGGAATAATCCAATCGCTACCGGTGACGTATGCTAAGATGGTGCCCTATACAGCTGTGCAGCTCGCGTCATTTGAAGTCTTGAAGGCGGCTTTAGCTGACGTCGGAGACGCGAGCGTCATTAAGACGTCAAGCGCGGTATTGGCGGGAATCGCCGCCTCACTCGCATCTCAACCGGGAGATACGTTGCTTAGCGTGCGAAATAGCGGCAGCATGGACGTTGCAGTCACCACGGCCGATAGCTTGGGCGCTGACGCTGCGGTTATGGCGCCTGAAAGCGTGTTTGATACCATCATCCGACTCGGGCCGGCGGGACTGATGACGGGCTGGCGCGCTCGACTCGTCCACGTCACCACCATCGTCGTCGTACAGCTTTTAGTGTATGATTCGATTAAATCTGCATTGCTCTCGCGTGTGGGCTAGATTTTGTAAAACATGTGTGTATTGTAATTTGGTAAAACATGTGTGTATACTCAACCTCCAACCTCACAACGCGATGCGCGTGCTCGTCCTCCTCTTAGCCTTGTGCTCCACCGTAAACGCGGTAGAGATCGTCACCGCGAACGAGCGAGCGCCGAGAAATACAGTGTTCGACAACGGCATCGATGTTTACGGTCGCGACGTGCGTTGTAGAGCGTGCCACGCCATCTTAAATGCGTTGAATGCGCAGTTGGTCCCAAAGATTTCAAAAGCTTTAACAGGCGCGCGCGAGTACGGCGCGTTCGACGCCATGATTGAAGACGCACTGCAGTCTACGTGTCGACTTTCAGGCACGTGGCATGATGCGTCGACGAGAAAGGCGTGCGAGCAGTTGATGGAGTTGCACGAAGACGCCGTCGGCGCCGCGTATCACAAATGGATTAAACGCGGAGGCGGCGTCGAGAGTCAACCCAGAAAGACTTTTGGACGTATGGCGGGTGAGCCAAATTACGATCCCGTGGGTTGGAATTGGAATTGGGAGGTGTGTGGTAAGGCGATGGAAGGGGCGTGTAAGCAGCAACTCGCGATGCACCAGCTCTCAGAGTTTGACGACGACGACGCCGACGCAAGCGAGGCAGAACAGCGCAAGTATAGATCCGAACCAAAGCCTGCGGAAGGGGAATTAATAGATGGCATGCTTAAAGTTACCGCGGGGACGTTTCACGAGGTCGCAGTGAGACAAAACGACGTCGATGTCTTGGTGTACACGGGATATCCACGCAAGGACAAGTGGCTGCATTTTTATTTAGCATCAGCCTTAGGTGGTGTGCGTGAGATGTTCCAAGGCAACGCCACGGCGAAAGGAGCGTTTGAGATTGCATACGTCGATGCGACGCATAACGATGTTCCTCCACCGTATGGAAACGACATAGAAAAGCCGACGGTTGCGTTATTCGCCAAAGGCAGCAAAAATTGGCCGCGGTACATGACGGATTTGAACGAAGGCAAATTGACGCCATACGAGATACTCAACTTTATTATATCCACTTCAGGAAACGTACAGACTGTGCGTCATGCAAATTGGTTGATTCTCAACACGCCCGATGGCGTGCTGTATAGAAAAGTCTTCGACGATAACGAAGAACTGTAGCGCCGCGACGCACGTTCGAGAGTGAGTGATTTAAAATTATGTACATTGTGCTAAACGACCACGTCCAGTCCCGTGTTGCTATCATGCTTCAACGCGGCGGCATTTTCACTATCGGCAGTTGAATTACGTTCCCAACTTTCGTGTACTTCCTCAAAGTACTGCAACCAGTCCTTCCCGGTGAGCACCGTTTCCGGGTGCGCCTCGCTTCGTCCCATCAATGCCTGCGTCACTGGGCGCAATTTCACGTTCCCATCATTCACCAAATCCGTCATCAGTCCAAGCTGGATCAAAGCCGACATGGCGTCGGTGTTGATCCACGTTCGTACGATTTCCTTTTCTTCAAACTCCATCACGCACGTCCCCGTCCATCGCGCTTCTCGTTCATTCAAACTCGCCTTGAACGACAACTGCGCCACGACCTTTGACCCTTCTTCGATCAGATCATCAATAGTAATGACATAATCCGGTAAAGCTTCTCGATTACCCCGAACAGACTCCATGTACGCCTCTGTACCCGGCACCGGATTCGGGTTGCTCGGGTCAATCAACACGTGATCCTCCGACACGTACTTCTCCGCCGATTTTTCCGCCGACGACAGGTCGACATTGTTCCACACCTCGCGATAGAGCTTACGAACGATCGATTTACGCGACTTTGTCTTCGGTGACGCCGTCACCGGCGTCGGCGAGACCGTCGTTTGCGTGCGCGCGAACGGTTTCGCCAGCAGACCTACGGCCGCGGTGAGCGCGCTGGAGACGACGGCGACGACGATCACGCCAGCGTTTGACGTCTTTTTAGGTTGCGACGCTGACATCTTTCGAGCGCGCGCGTGCTGAGGCACACGACGAGGCACGCGATGACGCTCAGAGGCGCCAGGGTGTGAGGTCGCGCTACGCTGGCGCCGCGAAGAGGCGCGACTCAAGCGAAAGTCGCGCAAACGACGTGCGTTTATGCGATGTCGCGAATGGTTGAACAACATCATATGAAATTAACAATAGTAACTTGGCTAAATTATCGTTGCGCCAGGTCAACCGAGCGCGAATAAAGAAAATATAGTAATCCTTGAGCGCGTCTGCGCTCGATGGTGCGTCGGCGGCGGCTCGGGCGAGCGATGACGCGCGCGCGTAACGTCGCGATTATCCGACAGTTTGCAAAGACGGCACGTAAGCACGTTGACCAACGTTACGTAAATGGCGGAAGTGCGCGCCAAGCGCGGATAGGAAGCTCGGGTAGACGCAGTAGTCGAGACCGTGCTTATCCGCCGCAGCCTTGATGATGGGCGCCAACGCCGGATAGTGCACGTGGCACACGCCCGGGAACAAGTGGTGCACGACTTGGTAGTTCAAGCCGCCGGAAAAGTGCAACCAGAACTTCGAGCCGTGAGCGAAATCCGCGCTCGACATCAACTGCGCCTCGCCCCAGCCCTTGCTAAGCTTGTTGTCCTTGTTCAATTGAAAGAAGTGCACTTCGCCGACGACGTGCGCGACTTGAAACATAAACGCGAGCAACCAGCCGGTGATGAACTCAGTGACGGTCCAGAGCGCCAAGAGCTGACCTAAAGATCGGTGAGAATACTTGAAAGGCAGCCACAAGTAGTAGAACGCCCACAGCGCCTTGGACCCCCAGAACGCGACGGCTTCGCCCGGGGTAAACTTTTGCACCTTGACCCAGCCAATGCGTCCCGAAAAAAAGGCGTTGAAATCATCCACAAAGCACGATTTGAAGGACAACAACCCATACATCACCGCTAAGTACATGTGCTGTAACGCGTGGTACGGCTCGTGCGGCTGGTATTCGTTCACCCGGCGCACATCCTTTTCTGAGCAACGGATATCCGGATCGATGCCTTCGACATTCGTATACGCGTGGTGGCCGACAACGTGTTGCTGCTTCCACATAAAGCTCGACGCACCGACGACATCCAACGTCAATTGCATCGCGTGTAACCACGTGCGCGAATTACCGTACGCCCCATGATTGGCGTCGTGTTGAATCGAAACGCCGACTTCGGCTTTGCACGTCCCGTGCAACACCGCGAGCGCGAGCGCCGCACCAAACGACACTCCAGGCGCAAAGAAACTGCCATAATGCCCAATCACAATCCCAGCCAAAATCACAAACGTTTTCACGTACATCTCCCAGTGCACGCGCGGATCAATCTTGTTATCCTTAAAATACTTTGCCGCGCCAGCCTTGACGTCGGCGAAAAACTTGCCCTCGGCCAAGTCATCCTCGTACTCCACAATATCCTCATCCATCGCTTCACCACGCACACGCTTCAAATCCCCAATTCTATACTTCTCCAACACCGCACGCGCCTTCTCCGGATGATACGAATCAAACAACTGCGTGCACTCCCCGCCCGCCTTGACGTAAATCATATTCCCACCCGGATGCTTGGGCACAAAGGACGTCACGTCGTACACCCCACCGCGCACAATCACCCATAAATCCCCAGGCGTGTCGTGCGCGCGCACGTCCTCCGCGGTGTACACCGCGCGCGGCGAGGCCTCTGTCGCCACCGGCGCACCACCGTCGCCGTCGCGCGCCGTCGTCATCTTGCGCCCACCTCGTCTCGTCCGCATCGTCATCGTCATCCTATCACGTCGTCGTCCAATCACGTCGTTCGTCGTCGTCGGGTGTGTGTGTGTGTGTGTGTCACGCGAACGCGGACGAACACCACCACCACGCGAAACGCTCGACCCGATCGCGTCGCGCGCACCGTCTGGCGACGACCGACGTGTCAACGATCGGCGTCGGCGGTGACGTCGGTCTGGCACACTCGGACATACGGCGAGTCCGCGCTCGGACATTCGGCAAGTCCGCGCACGCATGCACGCGCTCGACGCGTACATTCGTCCCCTCGAACGGGGCTCGTGGGAATTTATGTGGAGGTATGCGTGCATTTAGGGTTTAGCACACATCGAGGGTTGTCGTGTCCAGTACGTAAGAAGGCATCAGGGTAGGTTTTAGGGGTTGACGCGCCAATGGTGCAGGGCGCGCGCGTGGACGCGAGAGCGACGCGACGATGGGCTCGCGGCGCGCGCTCGGCGCGTTCGCGCGCGCGTTCGCGTTCGGCGGGGAATGTGGTGCGGCGTCGGCACGCGCGGTGGCGCACGGCGCGAATGGTGCGCGGGCGACCGTGATGGGCGTGGATGGGGTGCCGATGATGGCGCATGGCGCACCATCGAGAAGGTCGTTCGCGGCGCGCGCGTTCGCGTCGACGGCGTCGGTGAAGGCGGTGAATCGCGGGGATGATGCGGTCGTGGAGTCTGCGAATGCGCCTGATGTGCCTGAGCGCATCGACGTGGGGTTTCGAGACGTGCTGGATGTGAAACGCGCGGTGGCGTGGGTCAAGGCGAACGCGCGCGCGACATTCGCGGAGAGCGTGGATATGTCCGTGCATCTCGGCGTGGACCCGAAACGGAGTGATATGATTGTTCGCGGTGCGGTGAGTTTACCGCATGGGACCGGGAAGACCGTGCGCGTGGGGGTGTTCGCGGAAGGAGAGGAGGCTGAGGAGGCGAGACGGGCGGGGGCGATCGTCGTCGGCGGGGATGAGCTCATTAAAACAATCAAGGATGGCGGATCTAATGCGATTAATTTCGATGCGTGCGTGGGTACTCCCGGGATGATGCCGAAGATGAAAGAAATTGCGAGAATTTTAGGTCCTCGTGGGCTCATGCCGAACCCGAAACTTGGTACGGTGACTGCGGATGTCGGCGCGGCGGTGAAGGAGTTGTTGGGCGGCCGCGTCGAGTTTCGCGCCGAGAAGAACGCCATCGTGCACGCGATGGTGGGCAAGGTGACGTTCGAGGACAAGCAATTAGAAGAGAATATCGCAGCGGTTTTTAAAAAGATCTTGGAGCTGAGACCTAAAGGTAAGGGGGCGCCGAATGCGAGCAAGTATTTGAAAAAGGCGTACTTGTCGAGCACGATGGGACGCGGAAGCGCAAAGATGGATTTAGCAAGTCTCACCGAAACCGCCGCCGCGTACCAAGGTTAGCGCGGACGGATTGTAATACATTATAGTAGTACCTTGTTAATCGTGCCCTGCTGCGTTGTTATCACAAAACAAAACACGTGCGTGTGTATCGCCCTATTGGCGCTGAGGCGGCTCGGCAAGGAGCGCCCTATCTAGTGAAGCACAACTCGCGCTCGCGGAAGCTCGTCGTCCCTCGTGATCGATGTGTGGTGTTAGAGATGTGTAATTATTCCCCGCGCTGCGCACGGCGGGGTCCGTCCCGTCTTCGTCATCATCGCCGACGCCTTACGCCCGGTTGGAGATGTTCGAGCTCAACCAGTCTAAACCCTCATACAACCCTTCGCCAGACGTCGCGCACGTGGATTGAATGAACCAGTGACGTTGACGAAGCGAGTGAAGACCGAGCTTATCCGTGATCTCCGCCGCACTCATGGCGTTGGGCAAATCTTGCTTGTTCGCAAACACCAAGAGTACCGCATCGCGCAACTCGTCTTCGTTCAACATGCGGTGAAGCTCATCGCGCGCCTCGGACACGCGGTCGCGATCGTTGCTATCCACGACAAAGATCAAACCTTGAGTGTTTTGGAAGTAGTGACGCCAGAGCGGTCGAATCTGTGCACGACACGAATAAAAAACACACGCACACATGTTCCTCGTCAGTCAACAGCACGCACGAATCGCAAATATCGACAACCAACCGATGAAAATCGACGCGCGGTTCCGAATACGCGACCTCCGTCGACATCCTCGACGGCTCCGTCTCGAACAGAGGCGCGTCGTTCGCAAGTCTTCACCCGTACCTTGTCTTGTCCACCAACATCCCACACGGTGAAAGAAATATTCTTATACTCCACCGTTTCAACGTTAAAACCTACGCATATACACGTCCGTCAGTCCATCAATCGCGCGCAAAGACATGATGGAGATCCACCAGCAAACACTAAAAAACGCGTGCGCGCATCAACGAATCGAATCGAATTCGCGCATCTCGCACGCACCGATGGTGGGAATCGTCGTGACGATTTCACCCAACTTTAACTTGTAAAGAATAGTCGTCTTACCCGCGGCATCGAGACCAACCTGATACGATGGAGACGTCGTAAACGGACGCGTTGTCAGTCGCACACGTCGTCGACCGCGCGATCCAGCCGCGCGAACGGATCTTGTGACGATCTTGAGCGCATCACGCGCGCACGCGACCTCGGGTTCGCACTCGCGCGCGTGCGTCACGTCACGCGCATTTTATTGCATTCGATTCGCGCGTGCGCGTGCGCGGGGCGATCGCGCGCGCGCGTCACGGGGCGTCGGTGTGGGTGTAATCCACGCCATTCGCGCTGGCTCGAGTGCCGCGCGCGCGAGCGCGACCGCGTCTCGCGCGCGACCGCGACGCGCGCGACGGCGCGAGCGCGCGAGGGGCGGGACGCACCATTAAGATGCGCATCTCCTTCTTGGAGAATAAGCGCTGGAAGAGCTTGGCGAACGTGATCCCCATCGTGCGTGCGTGCGTGCGTGAGTGACGCCAGAGCGCAGAGAGAGACGTCGCGCGCGCGGTGGATGTCCTGTGCAGAAGTGCTAGTCAGTGAAACGAATGAGATTATTAAAAACAATGGAATTATTACGAACGCTTGCGCGTTTGGTCTCGACGCTGTTCGTCGAGCATGGATGCGATGTACTTGCCGTGCTCCTCGATGGCGGATTGTAACCGACGCTGAGCCAAGAGTTGGGCGTGGAGTTGCTTTTGCATTTCGAGTTGCTTCAACAACGCGTGGCCGACGAGGGGCATCTCTTCGATGAGCTTGGCGCTGACGACTTCTGAGGCGGCGGGTATGACGCCTGACGTGGTAGCGGTGCCAGAGTTTAATAGGCTCTCGGCGAGCGCTGACGCTGGAGTCAGGGCGTGCGCTAAAATTTCGTCCAACGAGTGCTCAGAGGCGAGGGCGGCTTGGCTGGCGGCGCCGTCGACAGACGTAGAGTGAATCAATGCCGAAAGTTGCGCCGCCGTCACGGGAGTTTCCAAAGGAGGATTCGCATCTAAGCTTGCCATTGGCGACAATCCCGCCTCTGCGGCAGCGGCACGGCTTTCGACGCTCACCAAGTTGGTCGAGCTCGCCTTCTTCAACTCCTCCGCCTGGTGCGCGCGCATCGTCTTGATCATTTCTTTACGCATTTTATCATCTCCTTCGCCCCCCGTGCGCCTCGATGCTACTTCTTGCAATCTATATTTCTGCAAGTGACTCTTAATGTGCTGAATCGTCATCCCTGACGTGTCCATGAGCTGCATGATGCCCTTGGGCGTGGCGAGCTCCAATCCTCCTAATTTTTCCACCGCGCCAATGAATGACCGGTGCAACTCTGGCGTCCAACGAAGACGCGCCTTCTCCGAACTCGCACCTGCCGACGTCTTCGAACTCCCCGAACGTTTCCCTCCCCTACCTTCACTCACCGGCGCCGACGTCGTCGCCCGCTCGCTTCGTCCCGCCGACGCCGACGTCGACGCCGACGCGCGCTTCCTCCGACCCCGCCCACCCGTCCGCCCCGAGCGCTCCGCCCCACCACCATCCTCACCCTCCACAGCTAAACTACCAATATCAAACCCACCTAAATCAACCCCACCCTCATCGCTCCCAACCGCTGCAAACCCATCATCACGTCGGAGCAATACGTCATCCAACCAATCCTACAAAACGTACGACGCGCGTCCGAACCCGAGCGTCAGTCGTCAGTCGCGTCGCGAACCCAAAGCCCATCCCTCCATCGTCGCGCATCTTCGCGCATGCCTCTACCCTCCCACGCCGCGACGCGCGCGCAAAGAAACACACAACACCAATACGCTACACGTCACACACCACGCGACGCCCACGCACGCGCGACGCCACCACCCTTACACGCGGATGCACCCACAGAATATTCTCACGCGCATCGCCCATGACGCACCAGCGCATCGGGCCCGTCGAGCGCGCCGACGCCGTTGAAATCACCACCGCCCGCGTTGGTCGTGCCGCCATCATCGTCGTCGTCGTCTCGAGCGTCTAAGAACGGCCAGAACGTGTCCGCGGCGGCGGACATCGACGCGAGCCGCGGTGTGCCGCGCGAGGTCATCAGAGCGATGGATGGATGGATGGATGGATGGATGGATGGATGGATGGGTAGATGGGTGGATGG
>Ga0255763_1001891_pt1 | contig 20754 bp, 22 predicted proteins | sample 041ome_2_FD_179963 | JGI IMG/M metagenome (GOLD analysis project Ga0255763, IMG submission 179963) | Coastal salt marsh microbial communities from the Groves Creek Marsh, Skidaway Island, Georgia - 041406US metaG (version 2) | ecosystem: Environmental > Aquatic > Marine > Intertidal zone > Salt...
CTTCAGTTAGGACTGCTGCTTCTTCACTCATGTCCACATCGTGACACAGGCCGGCTTGCTACACCGTGCCGGCACGGAGTTACATCATCGGCCGTGCGAGACCTTCCACGACCTCTGCTGCCGGGAGAGCGCTCAGCATTTCAGGTGGGCCGACGATCTTGAGGGATCGGCTACCACCACCGACAACAATGCGTTCACGGTGCATCACCGCAACATCGATCCACAGGGGCAGTGACTCAGGGAGGCCGAATGGGGTGACACCTCCCATCACCATTCCAGTGACCGCAGCGGTGATCTCGGCAGGCGCAAACGACACCTTTCGAACCCCGAGGCGTTTTCGAACGGCACCATTCACGTCGAGGCGATGTGTTGCGAGCACGACACAGGCCACATAGATGGGTGACTCGCCCTTCGATGCGATCACGATGGTATTGGCTGAGTCATCTGGCAAGTAGCCATAGTGCTCGCAGAACTCCGCAGTGTCGGCGAGTTCTGGGTCGCAGGGAAATTGCTCAAACGGCACGCCCGTTGCCGAGGCAACTGTCAGCACTTGCTGCTCGATTTCATTCATTCCCCTATTGTCTCAACTCTTGACCGCAGGCAACGAGTTTCGTACCGTTCAGGAATGAGCCGCCATCACGGACACGACCACGGACATATCGAACCGCCTCAACTTGTCAACATCGACGATGGAGTATTCGCCTACATCCAGCCTGATGGCTCGTGGTGGATCAACAACTGCGGAATTCTCTCAAGCAACAATGACACCGTCATTGTCGACACATGCTCAACGGAGCGGCGCACCAATCTGTTCCTTGAGACGGTCGAGCACGTTGGAGGTGGACCAATCCGCGCGGTCATCAATACTCACCATCATGGCGACCACACCCATGGGAACTGGCTGACGAGGCCAGCAGCGATCATCGGCCACCGTCGCTGCCGCGAAGCAATTCTCGAGGCAGGACTTCCACACTTTGACGGCGTGTTCGAACCAGTCGACTGGGGGAACATCGAAATTGAACCGCCAATGGTCACCTTCGACGACAGAATCGACGTGCATTGTGGCGACATACGCACCGAATTGCATTACATCGGCACACCAGCGCACACGACGAACGACATCGTGACCTGGCTGCCTGATCGCAAGGTGCTTTACACCGGCGATCTTGTCTTTAACGGTGGCACACCGTTCATGGTGATGGGCTCAGTGAAGGGTTCTCTCATAGCCCTCGACCGACTCAGCGAATTCGATGCCGATGTCATCGTTCCGGGCCACGGGCCGGTATGCGACCTCAGCGTGATCGATCGACTACGCGCCTACGACAACTTCATACTCGATCTCGCTCAACGGGCGATCGCAGACGGAGTGAGCCCACTTGAGGCAGCTCGAGAGACCGATCTTGGCGAATTTGCGGAACTGTCTGACTCTGAGCGAATTGTCGGAAATCTTCACCGCGCGATGTTTGAACTCAACGGAGCCGAGCCGGGAGCGACGATGGACATCGTTGCTGCTATTCGCGACATGGTTGCCTACAACGACGGTCAGCCGCTGACTTGTCTCGCCTAATTTGCAGAAACTGCTACGACGGCAGGACGACTGAACCCGAAGGGCCCGACAACTCAACAAACATGCATGCACGGTCACTCTGCTCGACCGCCATTGTTTCACCAAGTGCCGCAAGCAACTCCGAAACTCGTGCCGGCTCGGGGTGACATCCATGAATTGTCGCCACCGCAAGACCGGGGGCCGCAGTCTCCGAAGGGTGCCGTGAGGTTCCCCAATCAATAAAGAAGGGAAGAATTCCTCCCTCGGTATCCCCCGTGGGCAAACTCAAATGCCAATCAAGGGTCATGTCCGGTGCAACTCTTCGCATTGCAACTGGCTCGGTGTAACCGAGCCCAACCGTTGCCCCTGCTGCCACAACAGTCGACAAGTCATGCTGTCGGGCACACCAGGTCACAATGCGATGACTCGTCAGCTCGTCGATACCAAATGATCGTGGTTCCCCAGGGTCGCCCTGTTCTGGGTCGGGGCCGATGATTTCGAGATAAGTGTCGCCAAACGAACACAGCCGGTTGCGAGTGCCCTTGTTGACATGTGGCCCACCTTCGCTGGCAACAACTCCGGTCAGGTCCGCAAGCCATTCAGCGGTTGCAGCAATATCGGGGGTGGCGAGGACGATGTGATCGAGCATGGTCCGACATTAGACACTGTCAACTACCGCTCGGTTGTCCGACGGAATTTTCCGTATTTCAGATGTGCCATTGTTAAGACATGGCAGACATCCTTAACGCACACGCCGCCAACTTCGCGGATCGACTTGCCGTGATCGATGATCGCCCGAACGGCGATCACTTTTCGATCACCTACGGTGATCTCGACCTGTTCACCAACCAGCTTGGGCACCTCCTCGCCAACCACGGTGTGAACCCCGGAGATCGTGTGGTGTGGTGCGGTCAGAACTCAATAGGCGTGGTGTCACTGATGTCAGCAGCACGCAAGGTGGGTGCAACCGCAGTTCCCTTGAACTACCGGTTGTCAGATGACGAAGCGGCGTACGTGATTGATCACTGCGATGCTGAAATTGTCTACGTCGATGCCGACTTCGCGCCAATGCTTGAACGAGTTCGCGACAGCATCCCGAAAATTCGTGAGGTGCTTGTGTTTGGTGGTGCTCCGCCGTCAGATGACACGTGGTTTGTCTCCGTGGACTCAGAAGTTGTAGCGATGCCCGACTCTGCTCCACCTGAACCACCGGCTGAGACCGCCGATGGCGCCACGATGATCTACACATCCGGCACGACTGGAAAACCAAAAGGCGCGTTCCGGCGCAGGGCTACAGAGCCGACGCAGATGATTGCGATGCTCGAGCACATTGGATATCGAGCAGATGATGTGTACCTCACGACAGGACCTCTCTACCACTCTGGACCGGGTGGCTTCATGGGCATCGCGATCAATATGGGGCAAACGATCGTGGTTCAGCGAAAATTCAATGCAGAGGATTGGCTTCGACTGGTTGACAAGTACCGGTGCTCATCCACGTTCTCGGCACCGACTCCAATTCGAATGATCTGCAATCTTCCTGAGGAAACCATTGCGAAGTACGACGTTTCATCAATGCGCGTCATGATTGCGAATGCTGCGCCGTGGAGTTTCGCTCTGAAGCAGCAGTACCTCTCACACTTTCCATCTGAATCGCTCTTTGAGGTGTACGGGTCGACCGAACTTGGGGTCAATACGATTCTTCGACCCGAAGACCAACTCCGCAAACCCGGTTCGTGTGGAAAGCCCTCACCAATGGTTGAAATCAGGTTGTACGACGACGACGGAAATATCGTCGAAGGCACAGGGCCCGAGCACACCGGTGAACTGTTCGTGCGATCGCCATCTGTGTTCAGCGACTACTACAAACAGAACGACAAGTTCATGGAAGATCATCGCGACGGGTACCAAACCGTTGGTGACATCGCCTACATCGATGAAGAGGGATTCGTCTTTATCTGCGACCGAAAGAAAGACATGATCATCTCTGGAGGCATGAACATCTACCCGGCGGAAATTGAGGCCGCTCTTGAGCAGCATCCTGGAGTTCTTGAGGCTGCCGTATTTGGTATTCCAAGCGAAGATTGGGGCGAGACCGTCCACGCGGTTGTCGTTGCGAATGGCAATGCTGAAGTAAACGACGACATCCTCAATGCACACTCACGCGTAACGCTCGCAAGTTACAAGGTGCCGAGAAGTTTCTCGTGGTCTGATGAACTTCCGAAGACAGGCTCAGGAAAGATCCTCAAGCGAGAGTTGCGCCAACCGTACTGGGACGAGTTCAACTCGAAGATCTGAGGTGTGATCGCCTCAGACAGTTGGAGTGTCAGGCTGGCTCGTCGATCACGGTGTTGACGAGCGTGCCAACTCCAGTGACATCTACAGAAACCTCACGACCGGGCTCGAGCCACAGCGGTGGATCTTTCACGTACCCAACACCACCGGGGGTTCCTGTTGCAATGATGTCACCGGGCTCGAGGGTCGTAAATGTCGAGCAATACTGAATGATCGCTTGGAGGTCGTGGATGAGCAAACTCGTCGATGCCTGCTGTACGACGTTGCCATCAACACGAGTGGTCAACGTCAATGCATACGGATCTTCGATCTCATCAGCGGTCACCATCCAAGGACCACATGCCCCTGAACGATCAAACGACTTACCGGGGACAAACTGCGACGTATGTCGTTGAAAGTCTCGCATGGTGCCGTCCATGAAGCAGGCGTAGCCGGCGATTGCATCGAGGGCGTTCTCACGGGTGGCATACCGTGTTGATTGCCCAATGATGACCGCAAGCTCTCCCTCGTAGTCGTAACTGGTGCTCGCCCGTGAGCGCTCGAGGTGGTCACCATGCCCGACGAGCGAACTCGGGAATCGCGTGAATATCACCGGGTGAGGAGGAGCCTCGTTCACCCGGTCAGATTCCGCAATATGGTCGGCGTAGTTTGTGCCGACGCAAAGAATTCTGCGTGCCAAAGGCACTGGTGGGAGCAGCGTCACGGCAGAAAGATCCACGGCAGGAGCAGTCGCGACCATCGCTTGCACCCGCTCCCGACCCTCGGCTGAATGCACCTCGGCAACTAGCGCTTGTGGCGACACAAACATGGCGCTGAGATCTGCGAGCGCACCATCGATCACGACACCAAACAGGGTGTCTGCACCTCGTCTTGCGGAAGCAATTTTCATCTCAGTCTCCTTGGTTCGGATGTGGGCATCAGTATGTCGCAGAACCCGACGTTGTAGGCAATGCGACTGCCTGAGCAACTACATTCAAGACGAACAGATTGGACTTCACATGATCGATACCACCGTGATGGGCAGCTACCCCCAACCAAAATGGTTGGTGAACCATGAGCGACTCCTTGGCGATGGCGTACCACGAGTACGAAACGCAGAACTGTGGTCGGTTCCTGAATCTGAACTCGATGAGGCCATTGAGGCTGCAACGTTGCTTGCAATCGCCGATCAGGAACGTGCCGGCGTCGACATCATCACCGACGGCGAAGTCGGCCGCGAGTCATATTTCAATCATTTTGCGAACTCGCTTGGCGGAGTCTCAAAGGACGAGATTGGTGTTGGAGTGAATCGCCGTGGAGGAACAGCTGAAGTTCCTCTCGTGACAGGCGAAATCTCGAGGGAGCACCCAATTGAACTCGCGTCAGCAACCTTTATCCGGCAGCAGACAAGCCGGCGCGTGAAGGTCACGGTTCCTGGACCGTTCACCCTCAGCCAACTCGCCGACAACCGTTACTACTCCGACCAAAAAGCGCTTGCGATCGCCTACGCGGAGGCAGTGAATCAAGAGTTACGCGATCTTGAAGCCGCAGGTATCGACGTACTACAACTTGACGAGCCATACCTCCAAGCGAATCCTGAGGCAGCCGCCGATATTGCACTCGAGGCACTCGCTGTCGCAACTAAGGGTATTTCAGCAACCACATGCCTTCACACCTGCTACGGGTACGCCGCCTACGTTGCGAATAAGTCGACCGGATACCCGTTCCTTGACCCGCTACGTGATGCACCAGTCGACTGGGTGGCAATCGAATCCGCCCAACCTGACCTGCCTGGATCAACCGTTGCCCGACTTGCTCCCCGAAAGGTCGTCTTGGGTGTCATCGATCTTGGCCGAGAGACCGTTGAAACCCCTGATGAGGTCGCCACCAGAATCAGGAATGCGCTGGAACACATCGCTCCTGAGAATTTGGCCGTCTCACCGGACTGCGGAATGAAATATCTACCCCGATCGGTTGCACAGGCGAAGCTCGCCGCAATGGTCGAAGGCGCAGAAATCGTTCGGTCTGAACTGGGCTGATGCGGCAAGGCTGAGGCGGCACGGCTGAGCCGGTAAGGCACCGCTGCTTGAGAACGCTGCGCCGATCCGTCAGGTTTGAATGTCGTTTCCGGCAGCAGCCCAAGCGACGATGCCGCCGTCCAGCTCGTACACCGAGGTAAAGCCGAGTTCAATCATTGTGCTCGTTGCCGTTGCCGAGCGATTTCCCGAGCGACAATAGACGAAATACGTCGCCGAGCGATCTAGTGCCGAGATTGCGTCGACAAACCCAGCGCTGGAGATATCGATGAGCGTTGCGCCTGCAATATATCCAGCAGCGAACTCCTCCTGAGTACGAACATCAATGATGATCGGGCTGTTCTCGGCAAGAAACGTTGCGGCAGATGCGGCATCGAGCAGTTGAACTTCTGCTTCCGCTTGGTCCTCTCCGCTCGCCGCTGGAACGACTTCAGCCGACTGGTCCCCACAACTCGACAAGCCAAGAACGAGAAGCGGCGCAAACAGAATTTTGACGAGGGATTTCACATCGAAAACGCTACCGCCAACGACCAAATGCATCGATTGAAGACGAAATACACGAAGGCGCTCGGAGTATTCCGAGCGCCTTCCAGAGAGCGGACGACGGGATTCGAACCCGCGACCCTCACCTTGGCAAGGTGATGCTCTACCAACTGAGCCACGTCCGCGTTGTGGAACCAGAATCTACCAGCACCGCGCCCTGAGCGGACAACGCCGGATGAGATCAACTACCCGAATTATCGGCAGGACGAAGATCGACTGTCAACGTCAACACACCGTCGGTCAACTCCCAGGAGGCATCGGCAACAATCGCGTAATCCATGTAGTCCTGCTTCGCCTGGTCAATAAACGCCTTGCGTTCATCTCCTGCGACTGGCGGAAGGGGACGCTGCTTCACTGCGAGCGCCCGTTCCTTAAAGCGCTTCAGCATTCCCTCAACATCAAGACCTGGTTGCGACTCACTCATTCCTCTGATCGTACTTCCTCTGCCTCGAGGCCGTCATCTACAACAACTGGAACTGCGCCAGTACGCAACGATTCTTTCTCGGAACTGTCGGCATCCCGATAGCGACGAGAACTCATTCGTTCAAGCACCATCAGTGATGGGTTATCAACCGCCGTCACACGCCACAGCCAAATCGCAAGAACCGCTAAGGCTGCAGAAAGGGCAATGAGAACGACTGCGATCACAACGACGGTCGCCGATGCGGACGTATCTCCAACAGATACGTCAACTGCCCACAACACAGGTTCCGAGAACACCATCACCAATGAGTGTGCCAGAACTACCGTTGGTGGTGCGAACAAAAGATGGTTGTTCTACCTGAGATGTTCATCCGTTGGAGAGGAGCACCATCGAGCGGGCAGCCGGCTAACGCTCTACGGAGATCAGGGTTAAGGGTTCCGGTGTGGCTACCTCCGCGACTCTCGAGCTCGGTAACGACCGCAGAGATGTGCTCTGCAAGACCATCAACGTCGACCGAACTCAGCGAGTCACACGATGTCCGGGGGTCAATGCCAGCATGAAACAGCGATTCATCAACGAGCATGTTGCCGAGCCCGGCAATGACATGCTGATCAAGCAAAAGTGTCTTTATCGAACATCGTCTGTGGCACTGTGTTTGAAGTGCACCACCGAGTGCTTGAGCCGGCGACATGAAATCAATGCCAAGGTTCGACCAATCCGGATCGAGAGTGAATCGAGCCCACCTCCGAGGATCATTCACGCGCAATGAACCCCGGTCGGTTTCGATCACCAGCCGATCCCATTCACGCCGTTCATTAGCCGGTCCGTATTCAAGGGCGGCGATCGGTGCGACGCCATTCACAATGAGCCGACCGGTCATCGCAAAATACAACTCAACTTCGGCACACTCCGTCACCAGCGCCACACGTTTGCCATGCCGTTTCACGCCACAGATGTGGTCACCAACAAGGCTCGTTAAGGAGTTGATATCTCCGCAACGTTCATCAACTTCGACCGATGTGATCTGGTGCTCAACGAGTTCAGCCGCAGCACTCGCATAAATGGCTGCCTCAAGCCCTTCGGGCATTCGACCTAATCCAGTCGCCTCAGAAATGCAGCGATAGATGTACTCATCTGTTCGGTCTCCATCAAAAACGCGTCGTGGCCGTGCGGAGAGTCGATTTCAACGAATTCGGTTGGAGCACCAGCCGAAGTAAATGCATCAGCGATCTGGCGCTGCTGATAGGCCGGATACAGCATGTCGCTGTTAACACCGATCGACAGACATGGCATGTCAACTTCGCGCAGCGCGCGCTCAACCGACTGACGTCCCCACGAAATGTCGTGAAGATCCATCGCTTTGGAAATCAACAGGTAGCTATTCGCGTCGAAACGACGCGCCAACTTCTCACCGTGGTAATTGAGATAGTTCTCCACCTGAAATTCCTGCCAGAGTCCAAAACGATCACCTGTGGAACGGTCCGCAACTGCACGACCAAATCGCTCGGTAAAGACGTTGTCGCTCCGGAAAGTGACCTGAGCAACTTGACGGGCAATCGACAGGCCGCCAGCTGGACCATCCCCAGGAGCAGCGTCGTAATATTCGCCGTTGCGCCACTTCGGATCGATCGCAATCGCTCGACGTCCAATCATTCCCCAAGCAATCTGCTGGGCGGAGGCCTGTAAGCAGGTCGCAATCGGGATAATCGACCCAACCTGGCGACGGTAGGTCGCCGCCCATTCGAGCACCTGCATTCCTCCCATAGACCCGCCAATGACCGAGGCCCACCGCTGGACACCGAGATATCGAGACAGCCGCTCTTGTGCCCGCACCATGTCTCTAATGGTGACGACGGGAAACCGTGGACCATACGGTGAGCCATCCGGGTCAGCAGGATTGACCGATGACGGACCTGTCGACCCCTGGCATCCACCGAGCACATTCGAACAAACGACAAAAAATTCATTTGTGTCGATTGCACGACCAGGCCCAATCAGCGAATCCCACCAGCCTGGCGCGGGATGCCCCGGTTCAGCCCGGCCTGCCGCATGAGAATCACCCGTCCATGCGTGGCAGATCAAGATCGCATTCGATGCGTCACTATTAAGTTGCCCCCATGTCTCGTAGGCGATGGTCACCGATTGCAAGACAGATCCCGAATCAAGAGCAAACGGTCGATCTTCAGCAAAGGTATAAAACTGTCGACGCCCAGGCGCGTCTCCCGGTTGCCATGCTCCCGAGACTGGCAGTTCTTCGCTCACTCTGTTCACCTCCTCGCTTCACTACACCAACAACAATGTGCATCTGAGCGAATCGGCGCCGGTTTGCCGGTGTTCCGACCGCATCGCACGAAATGTGCAAGCACCTTGGGGGCGAACCCAGGTTGCCGGGCCGGGAGCACTACGACTCCGACCGCTCTGAATGCACTTAGAACATTAGCAGTAATAGTCAACGACCACACCGGTAACGTACGCCGATGCGAGTTCTCGTCATTGGCGCCGGTGGAGTTGGGTCAGCATTTATCTCGATCACGGCCCGTCGCGAATCCTTCACCCACCTCGTTGTTGCCGACGTTGATCTCGAGCGTGCCCAACGAGCCGTAGATGAGGCGGTTGATGCGGGAGAACTCGATGCTGTTCAGCAGGCTCGGCTCCACGCAGAGCATCTCGACGCATCCGACGAAGTGGAAGTTGCGGCCCTGGCCCGCTCTCACAAGATCGACGTCGTACTGAACGCATGTGATCCTCGCCTCAATCCTCCGATCTTTCAAGGTGCCTTTGCGGCCAACGCTCACTATGTCGACATGGCGATGCACCTGTCTGAGCCCCACCCGACTAAGCCCTACGAGAAAACTGGCCGCCGCCTCGGTGATGCACAGTTCGCGCAATCACCGCTATGGAAAAACCGCGGTCTGATGGCACTGGTTGGAATGGGTGTTGAGCCAGGCTTCTCCGATGTCGCTGCCCGTTACGCCGCCGACCATTTGTTTTCAAAGATTGACGAAATTGGTGTGCGAGATGGCGCTGACCTCGTCGTTGACGGATATGACTTCGCGCCGACATTTTCGATCTGGACCACGATCGAGGAGTGTTTGAACCCTCCGGTGATTTATGAACGTGAACGCGGGTGGTTCACGACACGCCCATTCTCTGAGCCTGAGGTGTTCACCTTCCCTGAGGGAATCGGGCCGATCGAGTGCGTCAATGTTGAGCACGAAGAGGTCATTTTGATCCCACGCTGGATCGATGTCGAACGTGTCACGTTTAAGTACGGCCTTGGCCGTGACTTCATTCAGGTGCTGAAAACCCTCGAGAAACTCGAACTGGTGTCAACTGAGCCTGTTGAAGTTCGAGGAGTGAAAGTCTCGCCTCGTGATGTTGTTGCCGCAGCCCTGCCAGACCCCGCTGAGTTGGGCGACCGAATGAAAGGTCGAACATGCGCGGGAACCTGGGTTCGAGGTCTTGGCCCTGACGGTGAGCCACGAGAGGTCTATGTGTACCACGTGGTCGACAACAACTGGTCAATGAATGAATATCGGCATCAGGCGGTTGTCTGGCAAACAGCAGTCATGCCGGCGGTTGCGATCGAGCTCATGGCTTCTCGCACCTGGTTCAGAGCCGGCGTTGTCGGACCTGAGGCACTGCCATCAGAACCATTTCTTGAGTTGCTTGATTCATACGGTGCTGAATGGGAGTGGCTCGAATACAAAGACCGCGCGCCGCTCGTCACGAACGGTTAGTCGGCTTTTTCATTGCACATGCCGGCGTGCCTCCGGGCAGGCGGTGGCGATTTTTCGCAATCCATCGGTATGCAACGCCACCAAACGCGGTGACCACTGGCAATCGAAGAACGTTGCCAACCACACCCCAGGCGGATCCCCGGTGTTGCATCGCAGCCGCAACCGCGAGATGCCCGCTTTCGACCCTGCCGTCGGAACCCACCCATTGCAGCGCCGTCTCGCATTGTTGTGGGGTGAGGCCAAGCTCCTCAAGGTTTGCGAATTGCCAAGGTTCGACTCGGCTGATCTGAAACCACCTCTCGGCTTTCATCGCTGAAGATGTGCAAAACGCACAATCTCCATCAAAGATCAACACAGGCAGTTCGATCTGCTGATTCACATCGCCCCGACAACTGGTTGTGCGAAGCGCATTCGCTGCTCGTAACCCGCCTCGTAGGGAAGGAAACCTTTACGGTCTGGGTAGAGCATCTGCACAACGTTGAGCGGCAGGTCGCTGTAGTCACTGACCGCTGGACACCATCTGATTGCATCATCGCCATTCAGCGGTGCAAATGCGCACCGTTGTTCACCGTCAAGCAGCCCGACGAGTTCATTTGCGATCGGAATCTCGACCCCATTGCGAAGCGCGTCAACGGCAACTCCGATGAGATCGCTTGCCGTCGCAGGGGCCAAACCGAGAACAAGAATCTCTGGGAAGCCAGTCAGCGCAGTAACACCGATCGAGTAGGCGTGTGCTGGGACAGCTGAGCTGTCATCAACTTCTGGGCGGACCGCCTCAAGAGCCCAGCCATTTGTTTCGAGCATCCATTCGATCTTTTCGCGGTGAGAAATCGAGAAGTCGGCCGGGTCAAATGTCACGATCAACATTCTCGCGCAGACTCGCACCCGTTGCTTTGGCCAGGTACTGTCATCAGAGATGCCCCCGACCCGGACAATGTTCCTGAAACCAAAATGGATCGCATTTCACCTTGTTGTCCTCTTCGGGTTTGTTGCATTGTTCAACCTCGGTCTTTGGCAATTACGGCGTCTCGATGAGCGCCAGTCATTCAATGCTGTGGTCGAGCAACGCTTTGCTGAACGGACTGTCCCTCTCGCGGACGTACTTCCAGATGGCATCATCAACGGAAGCGAGCAGGCAGCCGAAATCGCATCCGAGGTTGAGTGGAGAGCCGTCACGGTGTCGGGCACGTATCTGCCAGACCACTCCCTTCGGGTCGTGAATCGGTCGCAGAACGGCCGTGCGGGCGACAACCTGGTTGTTCCGCTACTCCTTGACGATGGTCGTGTGCTGCTCGTGAACCGAGGCTTCGTTCCGCTCGTAGTTGACGACCCTGAACTACCGGCTCTTTCGGTGGAGGTCACCGGCCGATTGCATCCGAGCCAAGAACGATCACTCCTTGGAGCAAAAGATCCGTCTGAGGGTGTGCTCACCGAGGTACAGCGCATCGACCTCGCTCGACTGGACCCACAGATACCTGGCGACCTTCTTCCGGTGTATCTAGATCTGCTTGAATCACAGCCAGCGGAAATCCCAGGCATTCCAGAACCGGTGATCTCGCCTGACCTCACCGAAGGCAATCACTTGTCGTACGCGATTCAGTGGTTCACGTTTTCGCTGGCGGTGATTGCTGGATGGATCGTGGCGCTTCGGGTCAGTTGGCGACGAGCCCTTCGGCCAGCCAGCGATCGGTAATTGTTTCTGCGAGTTGCACTGTCGGCACCATCGGGTTGACCGACGGAACTGCGGGAAATACCGAAGAATCAACGACGAATAATCCGCCAACATCTCCCACTCGGCCACATCGATCTGTCACGGTGCCCATTGAGCAACCGCCAGTCGCATGGCTGTACACCGGAGCAACTGTCGCAATCTGATGCATCACCCAGTCGCCCACACCCTCGACATCGCTGACATCGGGAGAATCAATCGCTTCACGGTCAGCATGTTGAGCAACCAAGCGCGAAACGGCATCGATGAGCAAGGCACTCTCATGCTTGTGTTGACAAAGTTGAAAACGAATATCGGCGTCGCCAATCTCATCGAGTTCAATCACCCCAAATGACGAAGGACGCATGAGTGCTGGCACCACCCAGATCTCATCGCCCACCACCGTCGTCAAGATCTGGACCGCTCCCGAACGCTCTACTTCGAATGTTCCGGCGGGCCGATGCTCAGTATTTCGATAACGCAGAGCAACACTTGGGTGATCCTGCAGGCGGCCACCAAGCCCCGCCGTGACGACTCCCGAGCGCATCAATATTGTGGGCGACGTCAGGGCACCAGCGCACAGCACTACCCGATTGGCAACAATGACCTCTCCCCCGTTCAGTTCGACTCCCTGGGTTTGACCGCCCTCACACATCACTCGAGCGACTATTGCCTCAGTTCTCAGGCCGATGCTGTCAGTCAACCCGCTGTCTCGGAGATACACATCTGAGACCGAAATCCGAGAACCGTCAGAAAGGACTCGCTGCTGGCGACCCTGACCTTCAATTGGTAACTGATGCGAACGATGAAATGGCCCGGCGATTGATGCAAATCCTGGATTGATCGATGAACCACCGCCGAGGCCAGAACCTAAGGTGTACGGCACATACGGGCCATCGGCGACACGCTGCACTCGCATGGCTGGCATCGTGCGACCTGGCACTTGCGCCGCTTCGTGAAGATCATCAGGTGTCGCCCCGTCAACACCGTGTTCGAGCAGAATCACCTCGGCTCCAATCACCGCAAGTCGTGCCGCAACAACAGACCCAGCGACACCTCCGCCGACGATCACCCACCGATCTGCCATTCGCCCATCCTGCCATCTCTGAGGTGCAACGAGTAACCGATGATTCGTGCCGAGCACGTTTCAGTCACAATTGAGAGATGTCACGTTCTGACCTGCCAGCCGGCTTTATTGATATCGAGACTCACGACGATGGCTCAGAGATACTTCGCCCCACAGCGCTCTGCCGAGGACCATGGGATCCTGACTCCTGTCACGCGGGCCCTCCCACAGCTGCCCTTGCCCGGGCGGCCGAACGCGCACTTCCTGATCTTCAACTTGTTCGGTTGACGACCGAGATCATGAAGCCGATTCCTATGGCCGGATTCACCGTGACGGCTGAAGTTTCAAAACCTGGACGCACTGTTGCGAACTGCGTGATCGAGTTACGCAACCTCGACGGCACTCTTATCGCCCTCAGCCATAGCGCTCATTTGGCCTCTCGCCCACCGACACCCGACATTCCGACCTCTTCGGTCACGACAGTTCCGCTTGATGAGTCGACGGCAGGGCCATTTGTGTTTGAGGCCGCCCGCCATGGCTCTCTCGGGTTCATCAACGGTGTTGAAACTCGTTACCCAAAGAACGAGGACAACAGTGCCGGCCCAACCTCAATCTGGCTGAAGACAGTCCCCATTTATACGAATGCTCCGTCGTCCGGTTTCCAACGAATCTGTCCGATTGCTGACTGCGGAAATGCAATTTCACGAAATGGCGAACCACAACAATTCGGATTTCTCAACACCGACCTCAGCATTCACCTTCACCGCGAGCCTCTCGGCGAATGGTTCCGATCTGATGCGATTTCTCAGTGGAACGCCAATGGAATTGGGATGTCGGATGCCCTGCTCTTTGACGAGCACGGGGCAGTCGGCAGAGCCGTTCAGTCGCTCGTTATCTCACCAGCGTGATGAGAGATCAGGCAAGTTTCTCGACGAAACCTTCGAGCTGACGGAGATTGCGGCATTCGTACACGCCATCGGTGAAATTGCCGTATTCGCCAACAATCGAGTCACCGGTATTCCAGTACGACTTCGGTTCAGGATTCAGCCAGTAGACGTGTCGAGCTTTCATCCGCATCTCTTTGATCACCCACGATTGGCTGGCGTGATAGTTGTTTCGAGCATCACCGAGTAGCAGCACCGTTGTTTTTGGACTGATGTCTTTGCCATAGCGCTCCCAGAACACCTCAAATGCATGTCCGTAATCGGAGTGGCCATCGACCCACACCACATCGGCCTCAGTGTTCACCCGGTGGATTGCTTCGGTGATGTCCTCGGTTGCTTTGAAATAATCGGTGACCTCATCAATTCCATCGATGAAGACAAACGACCGAACCTTCGAGAATTGATTTGAAATTGCGTAGACCAGCATCAACGTAAATCGTGCGAAGGCCGCAACAGATCCGGAGATATCAGCCACCACCATCAGTTCTGGCTTTGCCGGTCGAGGGTATTTGAACTTTGGTTCAGCCGGGACGCCGCCGTAACTCAATGAGTGTCGGACTGTGTTTCTGAAATCGAGCGGCCCCTTACGTCCATGCCGTCGCTTGCGGGCAAGCCGCGCAGCGAGCTTTCTCGTCAATGGCTGCAGCGCCTTGCGAAGGCTGACCATTTCTTCACGAGAAGCGTGCATGAACTCAACATCTTCAGGCAATGGTTTACGAAGTGTTTTTGCCATTGCCTCGGCGCCACGGTCTGCAACAAGTCGCCGACGGATCTCTGCTTCAACCTCAGCTTTGAACTCAGTGATTCGGTGTTCGAACTCTTCACGTTCTAGGCGTTGTTCGAGTCTGCCTGCATCACTTTCTTGACCGTGATTGGCGGCGTCGACCATTTTTGCCAACATTCCGTCAAGGTCGAGGTTCCGAAGCGTGCGATACAAGTAGTACGTACCACCGACGGGGCGACCTGGTTCCATCCCCGCAAAGCGCTGGACCGCCTGCCGGGCGAGCGCTTTCATGAGCGCCTGGTCACCCTGCATGAGCGCCTGCATTAGGAGGTGAGCAATCTCTTCCGGGGTGAGAGCATCGAGTGACCCGGCGCCGCCTCGGCCATCGCCTTCTTGAGAGGCGTCCTGCATCTCGCGCCACAAATCATCTAGTTCTGATGATTCACCATCGGCGTTCGCGAGTTTGTATTCAGGCCCCCTGAGGCTGAAGTACACCTCAAAGACTGTCTCAAATGACCGCCAATGCGCCTGGTTCTTGATGAGTGTGGCACCAAGCGCGTATTTGAACGCCTCACGATCTTCAATTGGGATGTGCTGAACAGCATCCATTGCGTCGAGGTTCTCTGTGAGACTCACAGGAAGCCCGGCCTCGCGGAGTTGCACGACAAAGCCGTTCAACAGGTCGAGCATCGACCGTGTTTCGGTGGCGCTCATGAACGAATCCTCACTCGTCGACCGAGAGGTCCTTCGCAGCCTTTGCGATGTCGGTCTGGTATTTCAGCAGGATGTGCAGAGTCTCTTTTGCGACGGTCTCATCGATGGTTTCAATGTTGAGCAGCAGCAAGGTTCGAGCCCAGTCAAGGGTTTCTGAGACGCTCGGCGCTTTTTTAAGGTCCAATGACCGAATTGATCGAACGACTCGAGCAATTTGCTCAGCCAAACTGTCGGTGACGCCCGGCACTTTCGCGAGCACAATCTCTCGCTCGCGCTCCATTGACGGGTAATCGACATGGAGGAAGAGGCAGCGACGCTTGAGCGCCTCTGACAACTCACGGGTGTTGTTCGAAGTAAGGAATACCAGCGGAATCTGTTTTGCCTCAATGGTTCCCAACTCAGGGATCGAGACCTGATATTCGGAGAGGATCTCGAGCAACAGCGCCTCGGTTTCGACTTCGACACGGTCAACTTCGTCAATCAGCAGCACGACTGGATCATCCGCGGTTATTGCCTCAAGCAACGGACGTGTGAGGAGGAATTCGTCAGAGAAGATGTCGTCATGGATGTCTGTCCATGACTCTGAGTTCTTGTCGGCCTGAATTCGCAGGAGCTGCTTTTTGTAGTTCCACTCGAAAAGAGCCTTCGACTCATCCATGCCCTCGTAACACTGCAGACGAATCAGCCGCGCTCCTGTCATTTCAGCGATTGACTTTGCGAGCTGAGTCTTGCCCGTACCGGCGGGTCCTTCGACGAGAACCGGCTTTCCTAGCCGATCTGCGAGGTATGCGACGCCGGCGATGCCGTCATCTGCGAGATAGTCGATGTCACGTAGCCCGTCTCGGACTTGTTGGACACTCTCGAAGCGATGTACGAGTTCTGAAGCCATATGACCCGACGCTAGTTCGCTGGGGCTATTTCCACATCATCGGCTCATTACACCTCTGGAATTTGCGGATTAGCCTTGCCAGCCTGTGACCAACTCATTTGAGATCTCTTCTATGACGCCTGATGAGCCAGCTGTCGCGACACCGCTGCCAGGTATCTCTCTCGCTGGAGCGACGTGGGGACTTTTTGCAGGGTTGTCGGTTCTCCTCGCTGGAGTCGGTCTCTACGCCACACTCATTGGTGTTCGTGCTGAACTTGAGTCGTTTAACACTGCAGCGATCGGAGTGATTGGAGCAAGTTATTACGCCGGGTTCGTAGTTGGTTCGCGATTGGCGCTGAAAGTTGTTGGCTCGGTCGGCCACATTCGGGTCTACGGAGCGCTCTGTGCATTGCTCGGGGCGACGACGTTATTTAGTGGTCTCGTCGTTCATCCCGTGGTGTGGATCGTGCTGCGCCTGCTTGCTGGTGCCGCAATCGCTGGGATCTTCGTTGTCGCCGAGTCGTGGCTCAACCAACTCGCCAACAATCAGAATCGTGCTCGTGTCCTTGCCACCTACGCAATGGTCACCATCATCACCTACGGCATTGGGCAAGTTGTCTTCAACTTGCTCGACCCAACCACGCTGACTGCATTTACCATCGCAGGGATTGCCATCATGCTCGCCGTGCTACCCGTGTCGCTATCAGCAGTTGCAAATCCCCCGGCGATTGCTGAAATCGAACGTCTTCCCCTGAAAAAGCTGTTCGCAAATGCGCCGACTGGAGTTGTCACGGCATTTGCCACGGGGGCAGTGATGGGAGCTATCACTGCATTCGCCCCCATCTTTGCTGCACGCTCGGGCATCGCTGCAACACGAATTGGTTTGTTCACCGCCATGCCTGCCCTGGGGTCGCTCCTACTTCAGGTGCCCATTGCCGCCCTGTCAGATCGATACGACCGCCGACGTGTGGGCGTCGTCACCGCTGCGTTTGCAAGTGGTGCCTCAGCACTCCTTCTCGTTAGCGATGTTGGCGGCTTAGCGTCATATCTTGCAATGGTGTTGCTTGGCGGAACGATGTACCCGCTGTATTCGATCGCCGGCGCATACACCAACGACCGACTGCGACCCGAGTTACTCATGGCCGCGGCCGCTCAACTCGTTGTCTTATTCGGGGTTGGGGCATTTATTGGCCCTCTTGTGATGGCCCTCGCGATGGGGCTCGCAGGCACTGCGGCATATCCGATGGGTTCAGCGATCGGCCTCGGAGCTATCTCTCTGTTCCTCGCGGTTCGAATCCTTCAGCATCCGTCAGCAGAGCGAGCGAATCCTGAGCAGGACGTCGCCCTCGATACCCAGGTACTCCAAATTCCGGCAACAGCGGTGGCTATGGGACGCCGGCTTCGGCATCGCCGACCTGTTCGATCCTCAGGACACCGCTAGCGCCGGAACCCCAAGCATCCCAGCAGCAGACACCGTGTTCTCCAGCAAACACGCGATGGTCATTGGGCCAGTACCCCCCGGCATCGGAGTGACTGCCCCAGCGACCGCTTGAACCTCGTCGAAGCACACATCGCCGACGATCCCAGATTCAGATCGCGAGACACCGACATCAATCACCGTTGCGCCTGGCTGAACGTGGTCCTGTGTGATCATGCCGGCCTGACCAACAGCGGCCACGATGATGTCGGCTTGTCGACACACCTCAATCAGGTCAGATGTACGCGAGTGCGCCAACGTCACAGTGGCGTCACAGCCCTTGCGACCGAGCAGCAACATTTGCGGAAGTCCGACGAGGGTCGACCTGCCGATGACAACGGCCCGTTTCCCAACCGTTTCAATTCCGTATGCCTCAATCAGGCGCATGACGCCAAGTGGCGTGCAGGGCGCATGACCTGGAAGGCCACGGACAAGACGTCCCAACGAGCGATCTGTGAGCCCATCAACATCTTTTTCTGGAGGAAGCAACGCAAGAACTGGCTCAGCATCAAGATGATCAGGCAGCGGAAGTTGCACAAGAATTCCGTGCACAGAAGGGTCGGCAACGAGTTCGGCAACTGCCTGTTCCACCTCTTGTTGGGTAGCTGTTGCCGAGAGTTCAACCCCACGCGACACCATTCCAGCCTCTGTTGCCTTGCGGTGCTTCATCTTGACGTAAATCTGGCTCGGGCCGTCATCTCCGACGAGAACAGTGGCCAGACACACCGCAGGAGAACCGGCTTGCTCAATCTTCTCTCGAAGCCGCTCAACGGTGAGATCTCGTAACGAGTTGCCGTCAAGCAGCACTGCCCCACCATCGGTGTACTGGGATTCTGGAACGGTTCTCACATCAACATTCTACGAACCATCTTTTCAATGCCCTATCGGCATACGATTCGGCCATGGCGCGGCCAACAGATTTCAGCAAACGACTTGCATTGCTCGACACCGTTGTCGGCTATCTCGGTGAGCACGGTGTCGGTGTCACCTCACTTCGCGCAATCGCAAAAGATCTGGACGTCCACCCGAACGTCCTCGTTCACCATTTTGGGACGAGATCAGATCTCATGCGTGCGGCGTTACATCGAGCAGTATCTCTGCAGTTCATTGAGCAAGAACGGATGCTGAGCCGACAGCCCAACCTCACTCAGGGTGAACTCATCAGGAAATGGTGGAAGTGGGTGACATCAAGCAACGAGCGGCTTGCTCTCGCACGTATCGGCATTGAAGCGATGAGTCTTCCCGCACATGTGCTGCAACTCGTCCCCGGTACATCAAGATTCTCCTGGGAGGTCGGCATGCGCTCCCGTCTCATCGAGACCGGCTTAACCCGCTCGTCGGCCACTACAGAAGTTGCACGAATTTCGGCACTCGTCACCGGCCTGGTACTTGAGGTTTCAAACGGTGGTCCAAAGCGCATCGCTCTCGACGTTCTCGATAACGCACTGCGCGATCTCGATGGTCGTGTGGCAATGGCGACCGGAGCGGTTACTCCTGCAACCAGCCCAGAAACGAGTTCGGCCGACCCCGAAGGGCCGGCCGAACCGCTCAGTATTGTGAGTTAATCAGGCAGCTGCGCGAGCGGCTGCGAGCCACTCGTCAACGAGGTCACGATTGTCCTCGATCCACTGCTGAGCGAGCTCGAGAACCGCTGTTCCCTCACCCATCTCAACGTTCATCAACGAAACGTCGAGAACGCTCATTTGGAACAGTTCAAGCAACTTGGCGGCAGCCGGGTTGGACTCGAGCCAGTCGTTGTTCGCCGACACCTGAATGTCAGCAGCAACCCATCCGAGCTGACACACGCCGTCTTCTGAACCTGGGCACTGGTCTTCACCAATTGATGCAGTACCTGGGCGCTGGTCGTGCGCCTCGCCACCTTCGGCGCCGGTCGGGTTCGAGTCGTCGACGACGTCATTGACTTCAAGCCAGAGCACATTGTCGCCAGGACGCAACTGCGTGATGTACGCGCTTGGTGTCCAGGTGTAGACGATTGCAGGCTCACCGGCATCAGCCTTGGTGACAGCCTCGGCGAACATTGCGTCATATCCAGCAATGGTCTGCTTGATGTTCTCCCAACCAGAGAATGCAATCTGGCTCTGGATGATGTCGTCACAGGTCCAGCTTTCCGAGCAGCCGTAGATGTCGGCAATGCCATTACCTGGGTCTGGGTCGCCAGCGTCGTATGCGGCAATAGCTTCTGCGTTTGAGTTGAAATCGTCAAGTGAGGTGATTCCGTACTCCTCAGCGAATGACTTAGTGATGAGGTAACCCTGGAGGCCACCGGCCATCATCATTTCGCCGACCGCACTCACGTGGTCACCCACGAGGGAACCGTCTGGAAGTTCGTTTGCAAGCCACGAGTTGTGACCTGGGTACCACGAGTTGATCCAGAAGTCAGCGTCACCTTGCGCCATTGCAATGTAGGCGTTAGAAGGTCCGAGTTCGAGATCTTTTGGATCGCTCACGTCGTAGCCGAGTTCTGCCAGCAGCAGGTGAGCAACATACGCATTCGGGTCTTCTGTTGACCAGTCGGCTTTAGCCATCGTCACTGACACTCCCTCACCAGGGGTGAGGTTGGCTTCCTCAGCAGCAGGCTCTTCAGCAGCAGGCTCTTCAGCAGCAGGCTCCTCAGTAGCAGGCTCCTCAGCAGCAGGCTCCTCAGCAGCGGGTTCGGCTGCGTCATCGCC
>Ga0255763_1001907_pt1 | contig 20672 bp, 27 predicted proteins | sample 041ome_2_FD_179963 | JGI IMG/M metagenome (GOLD analysis project Ga0255763, IMG submission 179963) | Coastal salt marsh microbial communities from the Groves Creek Marsh, Skidaway Island, Georgia - 041406US metaG (version 2) | ecosystem: Environmental > Aquatic > Marine > Intertidal zone > Salt...
TAACGTACCAACAACCGTAAGACCATTATTCGTTTCGGATCTATAGTTTTCGCGACGGTTGTATTCTTCAACGTTTTTGATTCGGTCTTTAATTGTTTCAAGATCTTCGACTGCTTTTTGTAGTTCTTGTACGGCGGCTTCGTCTCCTGTTTTAGAGGCTGAGGTCGGAGTTGGAGTTTGTCCTGAAGGCGAAGACGTACTTGATCTTACTGCCGCTATTATAGAAGAAATCAAACAGATGACGAGAACCGCAACAACCGCGATTTTAAATTGTTGGTTTTTATTTTTTGTCATACTTTATAGTATACAATTATTTTTTTATCATGTAAGGTGAAACTTCACCCGTAGTTTCTTCTTCGACTTCACCTTCAGTTGGTGCGTTATCGAGTGAAGTTTCTTCTTCGTCTGGAACTATTTCTTCTTCGTCTTCATCTGTAACTATTTCGTCTTCGTCTGGAGATGGTCCCGTAACTTCAATTTCTGGTTTGGGTTCGTCGGATTTCTTAAATACGAAAAGGTACAAAAGTGTACCCACTATGATGACTATCACAAGTGCTGTAAGTATAACTTTTGGGTCCATGGTTTCTTATAGTATACTGGTATAAAAAATTTATCTCGTCATATTATAAAACATGAGTACAGTAATGCTCGATGATAAAAATACAATGGATGACATGAATCCATTTTTAGATTTCATGCCTGGTTCGAGTCGCCAACCACACGCGTTCGGTAAATATACACAGCCGGTGGACGAACCAGAAGAAGAACCATATAAAAGTCCAGCATGTGACGTCGTTTCCAAAAACTTTGGTCGACCTGGATACAGAAAAGAACAATGTGATTTATCTAGACCACTTCTTCCAGGAAGAAATATAGATAAAGGGTTTACAAATCCGGGGTACCATCTCTTTGGTGTAGAAAAGGCTGTAGAATCGGGTAAAAATAATAATTTTATTATGAATATGATTAGTTTAATGTGTCTGATTCTATTAATTGTAATGTTCTAAACAGTCTATCGAGTGTTACTTTGTTCGTAGACGTTTCTATAATATTTGGAAGTATATCCATACATATATTTTTTACCAATTTTTTCTGCCATGAACATGTTTTATTTATAATTGGGGGTACGAATGTTGGATCTAATATTTTTATAGAATTCATAATTCGAATGAGTGAATGTATATTTCTATTTTCACATAAAGCACTGTCTAACGCAATCAAAACCATTTTACGTATAGTTTCGATTGTTTTAACAACCATTGTATCAAGGAACCTTTCATAACGAACTGAACCCTTACCATAATCAAACTCACAGTTTGTTTTTGTCGTGAACGTATCAATTTTATCTTCATATCCTACACCATCTATATATTTAGAATAGTGAATTTCGGTAATAGTACACTTTTTATCTATATGATAAAGTTGGTGACACTGTTTTACGAATGCTGTCATGTATAAACGTATATACTTACATCTTTAAACCATTCCGAATTTTTTATCTGGTTTAAACTCGAGTTTTCTGTCGAGTTCTTTTATTTCATTTTCTTTTTTTGTTTCTATACCTTTACACGCGTGTATTTCTAGAACTATACATCTCGAACAAAAACCCAAGTTACAATATTTACAATCTATTGGTATTCCTTTCTTTTTACATTTAAAACACGGCATACATAGACAACCTAAGTTATCTTTAACCATCATTTTTTTAAGTTAAAATGTATTCAACAATAGCAAATAATACGTTTTCATATTTTCTCACGCTCAATGCGTTTAGAGAAAAAATCAAGAGGGAACACCCCGATATAGAACCATCATGGATTAAACTTACAACAATAACCATGATTTCACAATTCAAGCGGAACATAAATATCGGATTTTTAAAAAAATTTTTCAATGATTATAATTTAAAACTTGCAAAACAGAATAAGAGTGGTCACGAATTTATTTGGAAGATGAAAGACACGACTTTTTATAATCAAATATCACTTGTATACGAAGATTATCACAGTACAAAATCTGTAAAAGTGTTTCCGAACGGGAGTATCCAGGTCGCGGGGTGTGCCGATTTATTTGATTGTAAGCGTGTTATTAAGCAGCTCTCGTATATGTTCAGTACAATTCTTGGTAAAGAGTATGTTATACCCGAAGATACGTTTCGTGTTGTTATGATAAACTCAAATTTCAGTTTGAATAAAAATTTAAACCTTATACAGACGGCACAAATATTTGAAAATGCGATCTACGATACACACTCGAGAGGTGTTTTCAAAACATCATTTGAACCAGATAGGTACTCCGCTGTTAAAGTTAAGTTTAGACCATCGGAAGACATGAAAGAAATTACAACAAGTATATTCAGTACGGGAAAAATTATCATTACGGGTGCAGAGACACTCAAAGAGATTGCATTTGCATATAATATCATTATATCACATATTCTTGAACATAAAAAACGTATACTTACGACAGATATTGAACCGTCAAAAAAAGAAATTTTCAGTATAGCTTCAGGATACCCTATACAGGAAATTATAGAGACGGCTACTACTATAGGTCACAAATCATGGATAGATACTATTAAAAATAAACAAATTAATTTCTAATGTAATATTAATATATAAGATGTCTCAAAGACTTGGTATGGCCGATGGTCGATGCTTCACTGTAAACACTTCGAACCAATTACTCAACAATTATCTCATGAAACAAAATGGTATCACATTCGAGGATAACTATTCGTTCCGCAAAATGCTCCAGCAAAAAGGTCCAGAAATTCTTAAACCTGTACAAGATTTACAGGGTACCGAGAAGTGTGGGTCTTGCGATAAGGCACTTCTCAAAGTACCAAACATTTACTAAATGTTTACGATAAATATCAATTTTTAACTTCTTTAAGTTCTGTAGAGAATGACACAGTGTGCCATATGTCTCAATGAGGTAAGGCGATCACGAAACAATATACCTATACGGTGTGGTCATTTATTCCATTCGCATTGTCTACAAAATTGGAAAAATAGAGGAAAACAAACGTGTCCCATATGTCGTAAAATATTCGATGGTAGTAATTTCAGGGTAAAAATTACTGTACACAATGTATTCGAAAATACATCAAATACGGTACCAGTAGAAAATGATTTTATTTTCGATGCACTTGATATATTTTTTGATGTAGATAATCAAACCGATTTAACGAGTCTTCTTGGGGACTTTGGGGTGAGTGTGTCCGACTTTGATCCCTCTATTCTTAACACAGAATGAACTACAGTACTTTTTATAGTTTAAACCAGGGTAATCACGAGACGCCGTTCTCGGATCTTGAATACTCTTACCTTTAGCGTCTATTAATAATGGTCCCGTTGCCCACCCCCTTTTATGACTAAACACGTTTGCCTTAAACTTTAAAAGTTTGCCGGGTACGAGTTTACCCGCTTTTTTTACGCGACTTACCGGTACTTTAAAAAATTTAGCAATACTTTCGTACGTGTTCCCCTTTTTTACTTTGTATTCGACCGCACCGTGTTGTTTATAAAAGTGAAAATCTCCTTGTCTAAAATAGTTTCTTGTATTACCTGGCGCTACAAACATCATGACTTTATAGTGATTTGGTTTACACTTTTCAGTGGCTTTTGTCATGTATACCTTTTTAGGATTATCCGCAATAACTCTTTGTGGTAAACCTTTACAGTGTGTGTACGTATGTGAAAGATTACGTATACCAGCCCGTTCACCTGGTATACTCTTTTGTAAACGCATTTTTTCGTAATCACCTACGGCGTATGCGTAACAATTATTGTTTCCTATACCTACAGTTCGACCCCATAACCTGTTGGTATAAGTTGGTTCAGAACCACTCAGGGGAAGGAGTGTTTTCTTCATTACTAATATCAAAGAAAAAAAATATTGGTAATAAATAAAATGCTCAGAGATCTTGCTAACGCTAAAAAAATGAACGAAGCCTTGACGGAAATTCTCGTTTTCGTACTTGCCATTCTTATCAGTACATTCGTACTTAGATTTGCGTGGAACAAATCGCTCGTGAAACATATCACGGTCCTTAAACCAATTAACACGTTTCTTGACGCGTTTATTCTTTCGCTCGCGATCGCCGTTGTTCGAGGTGTTTAATTAAACTTCCTTGTATCCAACAACCTTTTCACCGTTAGTATGAACCATTTGCGGGAACGCATCAATTCCGTCGCATTTGCCTTTTTCGCAATCGACGAATTTGTGATCAATACCTTTCTTTTTTAAATAGTCGAGCTGTTTCGTCGTCCATCCACACCACGTCGTACCGAAAACCGTCCACTTACCATTCGATGATTTTTCTGGTTTTCCTGTGTTTAAAAATATATATGCGTTAATCGCGCCAAGAATAATAAATGGTAACATGTTTATACCTTTTTATTATATTTTATTTTTAGGTTTTCACATATTTTAGCGATCGTTTTATTTTTGGTTGGAACGTTAAGTGTATTTGCAATTTTAACGAGTTCACTTTTTTTATAGTTTTCACATTTACGTGTTCCTAACTTAACGTACCCCTTTTTAGATAAAGAAACTTTAGGTGGTGGAAGATTACCACCGTGTTTTACAAGAATAGGTTTTGGTTTTACAGGTGTTCGACCTATAATAGTAGTTATATCGAACGTTGGTTTCATATTTCTGTATGGTGAAAAATACCTATCCCTGAATAGTTTAGTATATGTCGGTAAATTTCCATGTCCCACAGGTGAAGGTCTCAATCTAAAATCATTTACTTTGTATGTAACCTGACCTAAATAATCAGCTGGCAAAACACGTTCAATAAATTGTATGGTTTCGGCGCCGGCATATATCTTTTCACCTTTTAAGAAATGACGTAAAGAATTAAGAAAAAAGTGGACATCGTACATGTAATTTGATTCTCTGTATATACCATATTTACGTTTGAACTCACCTGAATCTATTTCTGGGTTTGCTATACCATTAATAGATGAAAATCCAAAATCATTTAAAGATGCTTCTAATCCTATATCATGAACTTTTAGAACTATATCGTCAACTTTAAAGCGTCGTATACCTTTTGCTTTAACATCTGTATTTATTAAAACGTTTTCGGTGTGTAAATCATGATGTCGAAACGACGGATATTTCTTATGGATTCTATACAAATTATATAATACGTGTGTAACTATAGTTCGTAAGTGTATGGGACGTAATGTTTTTATATTTTCCTTTATAAAATTGGTTAAACTTCCACTATTTGCGTATTCCGTATATATTATGGAATATTTATCGCATTCCTGGTACGCATACATTCGCGTACCGCTTAACTTTTCTATGCGTTTACCTATTTTAAATTCGTATCTATTCTTATCGTTCGATACTTTTATTGCGACGGGTTTTTTACATTCTTTATCTATACATCCTAAGAACACTTCGCCCATTTGACCTTTACCAATTTTACGTATACCTTTTTTGGTACTTAAAGACCCGTTTACGCTAAAATTGGTCGATGGATTATAAAACACATTATGTGGTTTACACCCCATACCTTCAATAGCACTTATTACATTTTTACCTAAAAGATTTCTTTGTTTTTGTGTTTTAACATTTTTCTTATTTTTTGAAAGAGACGCGATTTTTTTCAAATCGTTAATGTGTCTTTCACGTTCCATACTGATATAACATAATATTTTATTCGTCAATTTCTTCTTCTGTATATTCTTCTTCATCGATAGTAACATCATCATCGAGACCTTGGAATGCAAATGACGGAAGTTTGGTCGACTGTTCACACAAAACCTGTGACAAACGAACACTTACCCCAAACTTATTATCAATGAACCAAATTTGGTTAAAGTCAACGATACACATACACTTTTGTCCCTTTTCAATTTGATCGACCGAAATCATTTCTTTAGACGAATTGTATGCTTCTGCCAGAAATTCACCCGTTGGTTTTGTCATGACCTTGAGTTTCAAAGTATCCGGGTAATCATCTTTACCCTGACGAACGAGTGGTTTATACAGAGCTTCGCGAATAACGTTAATATCGTACTGTTTACCAAGCCATTCTTTAGAATTCTCAGCAACTGTTTTGAGAATAATTTCATCGAGTTCTTTCAATTTAGCTGAAAGTGCCATAGCATTATCGTTATCTGAATCAAAAGATAAATCCAGTGAATACGACGTTTTATTCGTCGCTTCATCGGTAAAGGCACTCAAACCATACGGCGAACGCATAAATGGGAGCTGTAAATAGAGTTTCTTTTTACCATCTTGTGCATTAATATACACGGTTTTCCCACCATTCTTGTTTTTCTTCATTTTAGTGAAGACAACAGACGATGGATCAAATTGTTCAGAAACTTGGATAATATTGGACATTGTATTTTATATAGTATATACGAAGTCAAACTTTAAGTCATTTTTTTTCTTGGTACATTATATATAAAAATTACCAATGGGTCTTTTTAAAGATTGTGGTTGTGGATGTAATGGCAAAAAACAAGAACAAAAATTTTTGATCTCTGTCATGTCCGCGTTAGTTTTCTTTGTTGTTGCGAACCCCGAAACATTTCGTGTCATGCGTAAAGTATTCGGTTCGTGGGTTTCCAGCCCAACTGGGTGTCCATCGACAGGCGGCCTCGCGCTTCACACGCTCGTGTTTTTGCTCGTCACGTGGGCTATGATGAACATAAAGCGTGAAGAATACGCACCTTTTGAGTCAGTGGAAGAAGAGATCGTTGTACCAGGCCCAGCACCTGGCCCAGCACCCGGTCCAACGCCTCCACCAAAAATGGTTGATATGCCTTCTCCATTACCAGGTATGTCCGAAGATCAATATTCTATGTTTGATTCCGGTATGCGTTTGGAGCCACTTGACGTTGTAAAATCGGACGGTGATGCTATAACGTGTGGTTGTTCCGATGGTAGAAATGTTGTTATTACCCCTTAATTAAAACTCTTCATCAAATTCTATATTTGTCGTGTCTTCATCCATTTTACCATAATCTCCGACACGTTTTTCAAAAAAGTTCGTTTTACCGTCGAGTGATATATTCTCCATAAAATCAAAGGGATTTTTCGTGTTCCAGATTTTATCGTGACCCACCTGTTTTGATAATCTATCCGCAACGTACTCGATATACTCTGACATTTTCTCGGAATTCATACCTATAAGACTACACGGAAGTGCATCTGTAATGAATTCTTTTTCGATTGAAACTGCGTCTCTTATAATTTCTTCAATGACTGAACTAGATGGTTTATTTTTCAACATGTTGAATAATTCAACCGCAAATTCTTGGTGCATACCCTCATCCCGACTTATAAGTTCGTTACTAAAACATAATCCCGGGAGTAGACCTCTCTTTTTTAACCAAAAAATGGCGCAAAAACTACCTGAGAAGAATATACCTTCGACACATGCGAACGCTAAAAGACGTTCCGCAAATGGACGTGTTTTATCGAACCATTTCATGGCCCATTTTGCCTTTTTTTCGATACACGGAATCGTCTGAATAGCTTCAAATAATTGTTTCTTTTCATTTGAACTTTTTATATATTTATCTATGAGTTTACTATACGTTTCACCGTGTACCATTTCATTGTGTGCTTGGTATGCGTAAAATGAGCGGGCTTCTGTGAGTTGAATTTCATCCGCGAAATTGTTATTAATGTTTTCAAAAACTATACCATCCGAACCAGCAAAAAAGGCCAATATATATTTTATAAAATGTTTTTCGTTATCACTTAATCCATTCCAATCGTCCATATCCTTGGAAAAATCTATTTCTTCAGCTGTCCAGTTGGACATCTGTGCCTTTTTATACAAAGACCACAAGTTTTCGTGTTGAATTGGAAATACAGTAAACCTACTGAGTGTTGGTAAAAGCATTGGTTCTGCATCTTCAAGAAACTCCTGGAACTCAAAAAAGTCTCCCACCAGGGTATCATTTACGAATATTTGTGGAAACGTAGATGCTTGTGTACCACACCTTTCTTTTAGTTCGGTCTTATCAACCATGGTTTTTTTGTATTCCAAATTATAGTCCTTACAAAGGTTTACTGCGTGTTCGCAATATGTACATCCATCCTTGGATAAAATTTCAACTCCCATCTGTGCTAATACTTGTAAATATTTTTGTCGTAAAACTTTAGATATGATTAATTTTTCTGAAATACAGCCTGGGGATTTAGTCCGGGTTCTTGTAAATATAGAAGATGATATAGAAGATGAACTGTACGCCAAAGTTAAAGAAAATAACGAAGATTATCTCGTTGTTTCGTATTACTCCGAAACATCCATGACGTATAAATGTGCACAATTATACGAATTGGATGAAACTAAAGATGAACTCGTTCAGAATGAAAATCTTTCTGAACATCACCAGTCCCCAGAGTATTTCAAACACGTTAAGGATAACTTATACGCGATGATAGACGAAATCGATTCAACTGAAAATAGTGAAATAATTGATGAGTCCGACGATGATGGTAGTGATCTCGATGATTTTATTGTCTCAGATGATCAAATTGATGGTATGGTTATACCGCCACCAAATAACGCTACAATAGATAAAGAATGGAATGAATGGGAGCCTCGAAGTCCAGGATCTAAGCGTTTTAAGGAAATTGTTAATGCAATCGAAACACACGCAAAAATACAAGCTGATGAAATGAATTTTTAAAAACCTAAGTGCGATTTTTATTTTTAAGAAATAAAATACTTTAGTATAGAATGGAAGAATTGGCTACTATATGGTCCGATGTGGACAGACTTTTAAGAAAACCTACACTCAAAAAGCCAATTAATACTTATACGTGTAATGAATGTAATGGAACAAAGGTATACTCAAAAGAAGGTATACCAACGTGTTCAGAATGTGGTCTCGTTGATTCTATGTACATAGACGAAAGTCCCGAATGGACGAGTGGTGTATCTGATGACGGTAAAGTAAAAGATCCTTCACGATGTAATGGTCCAAATGCAAACCCTGAACTCTTTTCACAAGAATGGGGTAAAGGAACGATTATTTCAACACAAAATACAACCACGTATGAAAATAAACGCATGGCTAAGATTAATTTCCACCAATCTATGAATCATAAAGATCGCGCTTTATTTCATGCTTATAAAAGTATTGATGAAGCGTGTCACACTTTACCAGATTCTGTTTTAAAAGATGCTAAAATGATGTATAGAAAATTTAATTTAGAAAAGTTGACAAGAGGTGCCGTTCGTTCGGGTATTAAAGGAAACTGCGTTTTGTACGCGTGTCGCTTATCAAAAATTCCACGAACAACAAAAGAAATAGCAGATATGTTTAGGATAAACAGTAAAGATATTAGTCGAACAACACAAATGTTTACCGAGACACTCCTTGGTAAAACAGAAAAGAATTACGTCACGAGACCATTTGATGTTATGCAGAGATTATTGAATGATTTTACGGTTACACGAGAACAGAGACTTAAATGTAACAAAATGTGTACCAAACTTGAAAATTGTTCGGAACTTATGAGTAAAACGCCTAATAGTGTAGCATCAACCGTTATTTACGTAGTTCTCAAAGGTGAATTTACAAAAACGGATGTATGCGAAAAATGTGGTATATCTATACCAACACTAAATAAAATTGAAACGATAATTAAAAAATACTTAGAGGAATAAAACTATAAAAATGTAATATGATGAAACTTTTTTTAAGTACACCGTGTTATGGTGGACTTTGTTTAGAAAAGTATATGATAGGTATCATAAAACTTCAGCTCCTTCTCATAAAAGAGGGTATTCAACTCATGATTGATACGACAGAAAATGAAAGTCTCGTACATCGCGCACGTAATGTTGCAATTGGTCGATTCATGCAAAAAACTGATGCGGATTATTTCATGTTTATAGATGCCGACGTTGATTTCGATCCTTCCTCGGTTGTTCGTCTCTTAAAATCGGGACACGATGTATCCGTTGCTATCTACCCTAAAAAAGTCGTTATGTGGGACCAAGCTAAAACCGCTATAGAAGCAGGTGATACTCGTGATTTGTCCATGCTTTCTTCGAGTTTAGTCGCAAATATCGGTGCTACACATCGTCAAGTTGAAAATGGGTTCGTTGAAGTACTCGATGGTCCTACCGGGTTCATGGTTATTACTCGAAAAGCACTCGAACAAATGCACGAAAAGTATAAAGACCTCGATTGTAAAAACGACCATCAAAATAGAGATTTTGATGACTATTGTGCGTTATTTGATTGCATGATCGACCCTGATAATCGTAGGTACCTTTCCGAAGACTATGCATTTTGTAGGCGTTGGCAACAGATTGGTGGTAAAATATACGCGGATTGTAATACAACATTGGGACATGTCGGCAATTTACCATTTAGTGGGTGTCTAAATGATAGGCTTAAGGCTTAGAGTTTATATAATAAAAACATGAGAATAGCAACAATACTCGTAACGCGTGGTAAATCGTGCCATGTCAAAACGCTTCATACGATTCTCCGATTTAACTTAAAGTGTATGCAAAGAGGTAATACAGAAAATGAAGTTGTTTTTGTAGATGACGATCCTTTTGAAAAATCTGAAATGATTTACAAATATCTAAAATCATACGATCGTATTTTCTTTGTAGATTTTGGTATTAGTGTTGATGATAATTCTCTTGATAAAGTATTTGATAAACACGACGGTATAGGGTGTTTTGTATTTCCCGGAGTAACTGAAGGTATTGATTGGAACATGTTTAAACAAAAGGTTCAATCGGGATCAAAAGAACCCGTGGAACAAATGGGTTTACATTTCGATACAACAGTCACAAACCGAATCTCAGATGATATATATTCCGTAAACGAAACATCGGCAAAATCTTGGGTTATGATGAATAAAAACGTTACTAAAAATCTTAGGGATAAGAAAAATGGTGCGTTTAAGATACACCCTAGAATGAAAACTATGTTTACAAAATTCAAAGAAGCTGGTATCAAAATTCATGCGTATACAGCATCTAAGTTAGTCATGACATATAGTCACGAATGTGTAAGTAATATACTCAACGCTGCAGGTGTTAAAACAAATTAAAGAATAGAGTAATTATATAGAACAGAATGACACGTGTATTTATAAAGTCGAGTGATCCACTTTATAAATATGCGATTTCCTTTATGGAATCCAAATGGGGTACTAAAAAAGGTATTTTTCCGGGGTGTCAACCAATTTCCATCGAACGGAAACATTTTGGTATACTCGCGAACAATGATTACGTTGTGTGTGAAAAAACGGATGGTACGAGATACATGATGTTGGCATTTATATTTGAAAATCGAAAAGTGTGTGTTTTCTTAAACCGTGCACTCGAAATGTTTATGTGTCCACTTAATTTTAGACGACCGATATATGACGGTACTATACTCGAAGGTGAATTGTACGAGGATGTATTCATGATATATGATTGTTTAATGACGTGTGGAGAAGTTATCGGACAACAAAACTTTTTAGAACGACTGGAACACTGTGAAAAAACAACTAAAAAGATGATGGTTTTAAAAACAGATCCATTATTTTTAAAAGTTAAAACGTTTCATCTGCACGCAGATTTTAAAGAGTTTATGGACGTGTATCTTCCTTCCGTCAAACAGGAAATGGATGGTCTTATTTTTACACCCGTAAACGAACCTGTACGTACAGGTACACACGAAACCATGTTCAAATGGAAACCGCTGAACAAAAATACAATTGATTTCAAAGTGAAGAAATCCCCAACGGTTGAAACACCTGGGTGTATACCGGGTCCACCTGTATGGAGACTGTATATACAAGATAAAGGAAAACTTATACACGAGTCTCAAATACCGATAGACCGCATGTCGGAATATAAATGGTTAAGAGAAAACGATATTGTCGAGTGTATGTACGTAACATGGGAAAATGGTCCTTTTTGGTGGAAACCAATAAAAAAGCGAACCGATAAGACGTTTCCAAATAGTCGAAGAACGTTTTATAGAACCCTCGTAAACATCAAGGAGAACATTCAGATGAAGGAGTTTTTAGACTGTAGACCAAAATGTAATGACTATCTTCTTTAGGTAATTCACTAAGCTTGCCTAAACTATCGTCGTCTTGTATAAACCAATTATCGCCTATTTTACACATAGATATGTAATGCCCACCCCATTGAATACCTTTGTGGATTACCGAACCCTGTAATTCGTACCCCATTTTTAAAGGTGTATCGATTTTTACTTTACTTTTTTTATCGAATGATACAAGTAGAATTTTTGGTTTTTTGGATATAAAACACCGTGTTGTTGCAACGTGGTGTTCTTTGCCGTCATTATCTATATATCCTTCCACGACGTTCCATTTGTATCCTTCTTCTATCATGTCGTTTACACTTTTTATTTCCTGCTTCATAGTCAGTATATGGATACAGAATGGTGTTTTTATAACATTTTTACCCGACGGAGATATTGTAATTTGTGTCGTTTCGCCATAGAGAAGTTTCTTAATTATAGGGTACCCCTTTTCGAGTATATCTATGATACACAATAGTGCATCCTGAGCATCATGTGGTTCACCAATTTTAAATCTTGGATACAATTTCACAAATTCGTGTAAAAGTGGTTCGAGTGTAAACACTTTAACTTCGCGATCTGAAAAGTAAACGTAAACAATATGTTCATATATTTTTGTAAATATACACTCACCGGTATATTTATTTTGTAATATATGTACGGATATATCCTGGATATGTAAGAAACATTGTATAGCTGAATTAAAATAGCACGTATTACCTATATTCGTAAAACCATGCATCTAAAAAAGGTGTACAAAAAAGGCTTAAGAAGAAGACGCGATACATAAATGTAAAGAAATATGAACGTTCATAAAATCTGTGATACAATTGAACCTATTCTTAATAAGTTTAAGGATGAAGAGTATATCGAAATGGAGTTTCGACTCGGTAAATATAATGGGACCTTTTTTGATACAAATATTGGTGAAAAGATGTATGTTACTATACTGAAAGGTCTCAATAAATATACCGGGTGGGAACGTATTGAAACGTCACAAACGGACGTCTTTTATCGTGAAAAGGATAATCTTCGTATATCAATAGATGAATCTACAAATGAAGAAACTATTGTAAAAAAGGAACGAGTGTGTGTCGAAGATTTTAAACAACTCGAGGGAACACCATTTGATATACGATTTTCTGTATGCAAAGAAATTCCAATGGAACACGACTATGAAAGTGAAATGGATTGTAAAAAAACAAAAACACGTACATCCTATATTCGTAAGAATGTATCCATTGATGTAACGTCGGTTTCGGGAAACACACAAGATATGGATTCCGAAGACCCGTTTACGTATCAAGTTGAATTTGAAATTATGAAACCCCAAAATGTTGAAGATAAGGATACATTATTTAATATTATCCATAAAATAAAAGATTTATTTAATATGTTGTAGAAATATATAACATGGTCATAGCTTGGGTACTTATACTTATAATTGCACTATTTTTAATGCGCGACATTGATACTACAGGTGAACGCGTTAGTGTTTTAGGGTATTCGACGAAGTATTTTTATATGTCACATGGTGAATCGAGAAAGATGTATGAACAAATGCGTAAAAATGGTATACCCGAAGAATCTCTTAAAGAGTTTATAATGATGGAAGACCGGTTTCTTAACCTCGAACGTTTATCCGTGTGTACACAAACATCGAGAATAATTGAAGCGTTTGGACTTTCTAAACAGATAACGGATAGTTTTCTCGGATACGATTTTTCGTATCATTCAAAACACCTTAAACAAATTGCCGAACCACACAAACTTATAAATCGAAGTATAGTATGTTCGTGAGATACAAAAGTATGCGTCTGTGTGGCCCAGGGTTCATTTTATGCATATTATCATATATAAATATCATAAGACCCTTGTCGTCGGGGTCTCGGTGTTCTTCTAAATAGGCTTTAGGATTTTCCGTGTTTATAAAATCGTCCGTACAATAATATTCAATTTCTAAATTTCCCATACCTTTTTCTCCCTGTCTTTCGAGTTTAATGTAATCTGCTAAAGTATAAAATATGCTATCTATAATGCTCGACAAAATATATTTATTCCAGCGATCTTTATAATCTATAATAAAGTCATTTGTATTTTGTCGGACACGATACAGTAAGAGATCTCTCGGATCGTCCATCCTTTTTATTTATTTTTGCGTATATTCTTTAATGCTAATGGTGGTTTTTGTTGAAGTTCACGCTTTATTTTGATATAATTCTTTATTTTATTACTATTAAGTGGTGGTGTTTTTGGTAAATTTGTGGCGTATTTCACAACATTGTTTACCATATTTTTACCAAATTTACCATATAACTTTTGGGCTTCATTTTGAAGAAGTTTTATCTTAAGTGTTTTTTCCTGATTACGTTTCATATCCTTAACCATAGCCCTTTTTATGTCGTTTGCCACCATCTTTTTTATGATACCGTTACGAGTTGTTACGTTGAGTGAAACATTCTTTTCTGCTTTGTTTATTTCAGCCTTTACTTCGCGTACATTCTTATCTAAATCCATAACTTTACCATACTTTGTCATCCATTTCTTACCGTATAATTTAACGAGGTCATTTTTGATACTTGCATCGTTAAGTCGTCTTTTTTTATTTGTAATGTTACGGTTTCTTTTTAAGAGAACACGCTCCATCTCGTTTGCGAGTGAGTTTGGCGTGTTTGGTGTGTTTGGTTTGTTTTGAAGTTTTTCACAAAGTATCTTTACAGTATCTTTATCTTCAACTGTAATACCTTTAGATATTGCCAAAACAACGAGTTGTTCTCTTTTCATTGTTCGACACGTTTTACCATTTACTTTAAAATTCGATGTACCCTTTTCTATCGCATCGAGTGCAGAACATATGGTACTTTTTGAATTTTTTTCTTTTACGCCAACCACACCCAACTTTTTAGCAACTTCGAGTAAAACCGGTTTTGTGAGTCTATCACATTTACGTCCACCAATTTTCATGGTACCATCCTTATCGTATGAAATAGAAACATTTTTTGGTTTCGTGGTAGTACTACGCTTTTTAGGAATTTTAAAGCAGCAATCAGACCCTTGTGGATTTTTACGAACTTCAAAACCGTTTTTACACGGTGGTCTACGTGGTTTTGGGCACGTCGACGCTTTCACGCGTTTTGTAACGGCAAGTTTTGGTACGTTTACGTTACGGTTTACTAAACCCATCGTATACCCTAATACATGGAGTAATTTTACCATATCAACGCCTATATCGTATGCATTTTCGAGATCGTCTGGGTCGTTTTCACCTTGAATTTGAACTATACCCGAACCGAGTTTTTCGGATTTAGACGAAAGCACGAAATTATGGTCTTTATATGTCATGTATAAAAATGGTGTCATTTCTGTTTCGTACGTAACACTTTGCGCTTTTAAAGGATTTTGGCTTACGATTCTCTGTAAATCAAAATTTACATTCGTGTTAAAAAATCCCGCGATATTATTATACTCGATTTCATTGTATAAAAATTGTTGTTTTTGTGTATACGTATCGATCAAATATTTACGAAGTGCTTCGGGTTGGCGTTTAAGGTTTTTAGACCCTAAGAATCCACCCGAAAACCTGATTTTACCATTCGCGTAAATAACAAACGTAAAGTTTTTACGTTCTATACCATTCATCATATACCCACTTAACTGTACCGAAAAGAAGTTTTTATTCAAGTTACCTTTTAAACCGAAATTACTTGTGTGTATAGCACCTGTTTGAAATCTTCCGTAGTATCCCTTAATTTCATTAAGGTCAATTGTTAATCCCTGTGCTATTTGAGCGTGACCCTTTGGTTTTTGCTTTAATATGTATTCTAAATCGACACGCTTTTCATCTTTCGAAAACTTTTTGTTTACGAGAACATTATACATACCCGGGTGAAATGTACCTATCCTAAGTCCACCCTTTTTAGTGGGTGCTGTCTGAATAGAAACATTCGAATTTTTTACAAATTGCCTGGGATCCATATCTTAATCTAACGTAACATTTTAATTAGTACTCGTTACCATATGTTATTTCTTCAGTTACTATATCTACACCAAATATAAATGATTGTTTTGGGTATACACGACCCTTATATGTTAGTGTAGCTTCACGAACTTCTATATCGCGCTGACTAAAAGGACCCACGTAAAAGTCCTGTGTAAATCGAGGTTTACCTAGATTATTCGCTTGGCAATGTGAATTAAATAACGCAACGAACTCTTTCTGTGGACAATATAATTCTCTACCAAATTTTACACCAGTAGATTGTAAGAAATTTTCAAGTGTACTTGCGATCGTCGCGACTTGTTTTTGAACCGTTTTAAAATATTCCGGAACGACGTTCCAAATATCTCGATCTGCATACTTTTGTGCATACTCTAGATAAGCACGAATACACTTTTGGAGTATAATGGGTAATTCGACGTCGAGTTTGTTTTCAAGTGTTGGGTCCGCATCTTTGACCTGTTTACCGAAGTTCCACGTAAGAATACGACGCAAAACACTCCCTGAATTATCTTTCCAATTCGGAACTTCATTACCACCAAGCACACCAGGTGTTTTCCATTCGAAAGATTTAGCCTTTTCGTGTTTTACCGCAATGGAAACGTCTTCACCAGATACAACCGATTGAAACTCAGCTTGTTCGAGTTGTAAATCACCTTTTACTTCCGGGGCTATAAACATGAACGCATCGTAAATAGACGATAGACCAAACTTTTTCTCAACATTATTCGAAAGTGTACGCACATCATCCGCATTATAAAATTTACGAAACACTTTTGTTATGAGCGTTGATTTACCAGAACGCGCTATACCTTTTAGAAATGGTATAACCTGCCATGCATCCATGTCGTTTACATCAAAACATAATCGACCACCCATAACGTACATCCATTTAGAAACTTCGGTATCAAAATTCTGATAATCGAGAACCGATTGGAAAAGGGGTGTTGGTATATCGATCCAATTTTCGACGTGACTATAGTCCGTAAACTCTTTATCAAAATATTTACAACTTACGATAGTCTGATCAAGATTCTTAAATTCACGTGAATCGTACGTATAAAAGTTTGATTCGTAAAGCCCAGTTTGTGCAGACCATTCTTTACCTATAAAAATACCATTTTTAAACGACCAAACGTGTCGATTTTTAATAATTTCAGGAAACTGCATATCTTTACAATTTGTTAAGTGTCGTATAACATCGTTATATGCTGACCCTCGACTCGACAAGTTTTTCCAGAGTTCGTACCGTGTTTCTTTCTGTGCAACACCATAAACATACTCCTGTATAGTCTCAACCTGTTTCCACGCACGTGTATCCTGACCGTCTTCCGTCTTGATCTGTGTACAACAGTACCCCTTGTATCTTTTAACGTTCGTTTCGTAAAGGTTTTGTAAACAGGCGAGTATGGCTTGTTGGTACGGTGCTAATTCCTCTACATTTTCCATTGTAGAACACCTAAAAATAGATGGATCTGATTCGGGGTTTATAGGTACATATGTTGGATTATTGATACGTTCGTGTATACGCGCCGCCCTAAAAATAATTTGCCACGCATCATCAACTTGATCGATGAGACGATTTATACGCATGGATATTTTCATATCTTCATCGTCTTCTACATCTAAAAGTTTTAAAACTTCAGCTCGGTGATACATCTGTCCTAACTGCATTTTTAATCGCTTATGGTTTCCAGAAACAAGTTCAACATCAAACCGAACGGGTACCCCCGTTTCAGGGTCGAGATCCTGAGGATTTATAAAGTTTTTGTATCCGAGTTGGAACGAAATCATACTATTATTTGTGGTATTGATGTCCCACATATCTTCCAATTGGGATAGAAGGTGCATAAACTCTTCGGGGTTGAGTGATTGAATCTGGTTAGACCACATAATAGCACTGGATTCGCGCTGGTTTGATTCCAAACTAATGAAATGTGTTTCTTCCATTTTCTTCTATTACATGCGGATTATTTTTCTAAGTTAATTTTTTTGCATATGAGCTAGCATTTTAATAAGAATTTTATTTTGAACTTCCATTTGTCTCGAAATATTTACCAGAGCAGAGCATACGGTATCACCTTCTTCGGTCGCGAGTACGGAACTTAAGAGACCACCCATATCCATCATATATCCTTCGTCGTCATCTTCTAACATTTCCATATCTTCGTCTTCGTCTGATAATTCGAGCGTATCTTCTATTACAGGAAGATCGCCGTCCACTGTGGATCGGTCATCCTCGGAATTAATTTCCGAGTTTTCGGTTTCAGTTGGTTCAAGAAGGGTTTCTTCTTGATCGGTCATTTCTATATACCAGGAAAAATTGACCCGGGTTTTTTCGCGGGTCTCACCCGAAAAAAAAATCTCTGCCTATAGTACAAAAACAAACACTATGGCCGGAGGTCTCATGCAACTCGTCGCCTATGGCGCCCAAGATGTCTACTTGACTGGTAACCCAAAAGTCACTTTCTTCCAGGCGGTTTACAAACGCCACACCAACTTTGCGATGGAAAACATCGAACAAACTGTTAACGGTACCGCCACTTCCGGTGGTCGCGTTTCCGTCACGATCGCCAGAAACGGTGATTTGATCTCGGACATGTACGTTGAATTGACTTCGAACGCTGATACCGCCATCACCACTTCTACGGATGCGTGGATAGCGGAACGCGCGATCTCTACCGCTGAATTGTCCATCGGTGGTCAAAGAATCGACAAGCACTACCAAAAGTGGTGGAGATTGTACGCTGAATTGTATTTGGACGAATCCAAGAAGTTGAATTACGGTAAGATGACTACCGCGCGTGTTGCGGGTAACACGTGCTTTTTGCCATTGATCTTCTTCTTCAACAGAAACCCAGGATTGGCCTTGCCATTGATTGCCTTGCAATACCACGAAGTCCGATTGGACTTTGACTTGGCCAGCGATTTTAGTACCAACTTTTCCGCTTTCAAGGTTTGGGGTAACTACATCTACCTTGATACCGAAGAGCGCAGACGATTCGCGCAAAAGGGTCACGAATACTTGATCGAACAAGTCCAACACACTGGCACTGATTCCCTGGCCGACGCTGATACCAACAAGCAAATTAGATTGTCGTACAACCACCCAGTTAAGGAATTGGTGTGGTGCACTGACATCAGTTCCGGTTCCAACTTGTGGAACTTCACCAACACACCAGTTGTTATCACTTCCAACGTTGCTGCGATTGAGGATTCGAACGTCGCCATCTCGCCATCCGCCGCGGGTGCGCCAGCCTTGTATGGCCTCACGCAATTCGATGAAGACACTTCCGGTCCATTGTCTACGTTCAAGTTGGTCCTCAACGGTCAAGACAGATTCAAGGAACAATCTGGTAAGTACTTCAACCAAGTCCAACCATTTGTCCACCACTCCGGTTCCCCAATGCCAGGTATCTACTCGTACTCCTTCGCGCTTAAGCCAGAAGAGCACCAACCAACGGGTACCTGCAACTTCTCCAGAATTGACAACGCGCAAGTTGCGGTCAAGTGTAACAGAAATAGCAGTTCCCTTCACATGTTCGCGACGAACTACAACGTCCTCAGAATCCAATCGGGTATGGGTGGCCTCGCGTTCTCCAACTAAGCGTCTATTAAGCGTTTAAAAATTTAAAAAATAAATAAAATTTACAATTTAAAAATTAAAATTTAGACCAAATTTTAAAGTTTAACCCCTAAAACCCGACGTAATTTTTGCATGACTTTGGGATCCGGAATAGCTTTACCTGATTCGTATGAAGAGATGATATCTGTTGATACGTTTATGAGACCCGCGAGATCCTTTTGTGTATACTGTTTTGCAACGCGCGCTTTTTGAATCGTTAGTGCCGTGTCTTTACTGATCCTTTTGTGTGTACCTAACTCGGTTTCATCGAGTTTTTGTTCCCTTGTTTTACCCGAATATTGACTCCGTTTGGGTAACTTTATTTCTTGACCCATGAACTTAACATACTTTTCTTTTTCCTTTTCCTTGTTGACTTTACCGCGAATAATAACAGGATCCCAATCTTGGTAATGGTTCATTTTGTTTCAAAGAGACTTAAAATTTTAAGTAGTGATACAAACATAATGAATTTTATAGTTGGAATATCAGTAACCTTTACTATACTTGGTGTTGCATTCTTAATACTTTTGTGTCCAAAAACGTCTTATAGAGACGATACCGATTCTGAAATATAAAGAATTACGTGTATATTACGTTAATGGAGACTATTTACGAAATACTAATAGCATTTTCCGCATTTGGTGTTTTGTATATGAATTTTGATAGAATTATGTATTGGTGTATTTCAAAATCAGACGACGAAACATAAAGATTTTATCGTATATACTAGTAACTATGATAGAAGTCTACACAGACGGAAGTTGTCTCGGTAACCCGGGACCTGGTGGTTGGGCCTATCTTATAGAAAACGTGATAGGCCGAGGAGGTTCCAAGATAACCACAAACAATATAATGGAAATGACTGCGGTCGTAAAAGCACTCGAGAAGTGTATAGAATTAGGACACGATACCGTAACTGTATATACCGATAGTAACTACGTAAAAATGGGGTTACTCGAGTGGTCGAAGAATTGGGAACGTAACGGTTGGA
>Ga0255763_1001916_pt1 | contig 20614 bp, 13 predicted proteins | sample 041ome_2_FD_179963 | JGI IMG/M metagenome (GOLD analysis project Ga0255763, IMG submission 179963) | Coastal salt marsh microbial communities from the Groves Creek Marsh, Skidaway Island, Georgia - 041406US metaG (version 2) | ecosystem: Environmental > Aquatic > Marine > Intertidal zone > Salt...
AAGTGGGATACGTCGTCGGTAAAAGATATGACATATACGTTTGGAAGTGCAACTGCTTTTAACCAAGACATCGGGGGTTGGAATACGTCGTCGGTAGAGTCTATGAATGGAATGTTTTTGCTTGCTACCGCTTTCAATCAAGACATTGGAGGTTGAGATGTGTCCTCTGTTCAAGGTATGCGGGCAATGTTCTTTGGTGCTAGTACTTTCAACCAAGACATTGGAAGGTGGGATACGTCGTCGGTAGAGAATATGAATAACATGTTTTATGAAGCTATTAGTTTCAACCAAGATATTGGAAGCTGGGATGTCAGCAAAGTAATATATATGCGGTATATGTTTACTGGTGCATCTTCATTCAGCGCAGACATTTCGTCGTGGACTGGAACGGCGGCGACGACGGCGCAGGTAGAAATGTTTAAGGGAGCTACGGCGTTTCAAGACAAATTCGAGTGCACGGACACCATCACTGGTCCTGCGAGTTCGTGCGTGTTGAAATAGTGAATCTTTCAATTGGGCGTGTACTACATACGAATTTAAAATACACATCATCAACAAGAGTTTACGATCGTGAGGAGTTTTTATGTCTCACTTTCTGTATAACACGCATGATGAAGTACATGGAAGGCGCGAGCGGCGAGGCCTTTTAAGAGGGAGTTTTGTAATTCTAAAACACGAAAACACGCATCGTCAACAACTCACACCACACTTGTCATTTACACGCGAGTCACAACCGTGCAACTTCAAGAAGAGAGAGAGAGATAAAAGATTTTAGCGGCAGCAGCGCACCGCGTCATCGCCAGAAGAAACGCCAAATTTGGCGTCGCCGTTGTTCGCCATGTCGTCGTTGAAGTCGTCGTCGTCGCTCGAACGGTAACGGTAATGAGTAAACGTCCATCGAGTCAAGCCTTCCAAAACGCCCGAGGAGGCTTTTCGAAACGCCCGAAAGGTGGTGATTATTCGTTCTTCTCGACGAGTTCAACGACTCGCTCTGAGAGCGGCGGCGGCGGCGGCGTCGACGAGAAACTTTTCGCGCTCTTCTCGCCTCGAATTGCATCGGCGAACGTCCGCGCCGTCTTGCGTTTGCTCGAGGATGAAAATTCGATTCCGTTCATCGCGCGGTACCGGAAAGAGCAAACGGGAAGTTTGAGCGAGGTGGATGTTAAAGCGATCGCGGACGCGCGCGAGAGAGAAGAGACGAAGGAGAAGACGAGAGGGAGGATTTTACGCGCGATCGAGGATTTGTTGTTGTCTTCTTCTTCGCTGACGACGACGACGAAGACGACGAAGACAACCGACGACGACGCGCGAGAAGGAGGACGAGAGAGGAAGAAAATAGAAGAGACGAGAGAAAAGATTGAACGGAGCGAAAGCTTAAGGGAGATGGAAGATTTGTGGCAAACGATTAAACCGGACGGGAAGACGAACACGCGCGCGGCAAAGGCGAGAGAGAGAGGTTTGGAGCCGTTGGCGGAGATGATCGCCAGGCGAGATTGGAACGTCGTCGCGCGCGCGAGAGAGGATAGGAAACGGTTACGCGAGACGGACGAGGAGGAGATTTGGAAAGGGGCGAGGGATATCTTGAGCGAGTGGGTCGGGAACGAGAGCGCGGTGAGAGAGTGCGCGAAAGAACAAATGGGGAGGTTTGGGAGAGTGACGTGCGCGAAAGTGTCGTCGTCGCAGGCGAGCAAGAAGACTAAGAAGGAAGGAGAGGATGAAGATGGAGCGAAGAGTACGAAGAGTCGCTTCGATAAGTTAACTCCGAAAGAACGCAGGGAACAGAAAGCGATGGAATCCGCGGAACGGTACGATAACTTTTCAGCTTCGGTGATGCACGTGAAACCGCACCAAATTTTAGCGATGAATCGCGCCGAGGCGAACGGGACTTTGCGAGTAAAATTAGAGTTGGATTACGCGAGACAAGTCGTTCCAGCCGCGGAGCGATTCATGCGCTCGTTTAAAAATACGGGGAGCGCGGGAGGAGACCCCCAACAACAGAGATACAACAAAATTTGCGAAGACCAAATAAAAATAGCCTGCGAAGAAGGCGTGAAACGGTTCGTTAAACCGTGGGCGGAGCGCGAAATGCGCGCGCAGTTGAAAGAAGAGGCGCTGAAACGCGCGTCTTTAGATTTCGCGGCAAACGTGAAAGCGTTGTTGTTGCAACCACCTCTGCGACCGCAAGGAACGGTTTTAGCTTTAGATCCCGGGTACAGAGCCGGATGTAAATGCGCCGTCGTCGATAAGATGGGCAACGTGTTAGAAACGTTCGTGTGTTATTTACACAAAGAGATGGAGATGAAAAAGAAAATAAAAGAGACGTGCGAACGACATAAAGTCTCCGTGATAGCCATCGGAGACGGCACCGCATCGAGAGAAACGGAAACGCTCGTGGCGAACTCGAACTTAAACATTGTTCCATGCGTCAATAATAGTGTTACTAAGAATGGTGATGCGAAAGCTTCTTCTTCTTCTTCTTCCGCGTTGCGAGGATGGGTCGTGACGTCTGAGTCTGGCGCGTCCATATACTCGGCCAGTGAAATTGCCACCAAAGAGCTCCCAAACTTGGACGTTTCCTTACGAGGCGCGGTATCCATCGCGCGAAGAGTTCAAGATCCTCTCGCGGAATTAGTGAAGCTCGATCCCAAACACGTCGGCGTCGGTATGTATCAACACGACGCAAAAAGCGGCGCTTTGGACAAAGAGCTCGATTACGTCGTTGAATCCGCCGTCGCCTCTGTTGGCGTAGATTTAAACACCGCGTCGATATCGTTACTTTCGAGAGTACCGGGAATGTCAAAAAACGTTGCCAAAAACATCGTCGAAGAGCGCGAAAAGCGAGGTCGCGCGTACACTTCGAAAATAGACGCGAGAACAGTGAAAGGCTGCGGCGCGAAGACGTTCGAGCAAATCGCGGGTTTCTTGAGAGTCGCGGAAAGTAGAGACATTCTCGACCGAACAGCCGTGCACACGGAAAGTTACGACGTGGCGAGAAAATTGCTGAAAAAATGCGCCAACGATACCGCGGTGTTGGAAACGTTAGCCAAAGGAGGTGGTAACGCGGCAGATATCGCTAAAGAAATCGGCGTCGACGAAATCACGCTCAGAGACTTGGCAAAAATGCTCGCCAATCCGGAAGACGGCAACGACGAGCGCCTTTCTACCGCGGCGGCGGCGTCAAACGCGACGACGACAAAGACAAAAATTCAACACCAAAACGCCCAAATCGGCTTAAACATTCGTTCCGGCGCGCTCACTTTATCCACCTTGGAAAAAGGCCAAACCTTATCCGGCGTCGTTAAAAACGTCTGCCAATTTGGCATCTTCGTCGACGTCGGCGTTGAAACGAGCGGTTTAGTCCACCGATCCGCGTTTAAAGGCAAAAACATCGAGCCGCACGACGTCGCTCGGGCGGGAGAAAAAGTCACCGTTCGCGTCGGCACCGTCGATGCCGACCGTAAACGGTTAGAGCTCTTCTTCGTTTCCAACATCACCGACGAGTAACCCGAAAAAACGCGTCGTGCGACGAGAATGCTGCTGCTGCTGAGGCTTTCGTCGTCCGCAAATATATAGTAGTACTACGCGTAGAATTCTCTTGTCTTTGTTGTACTACAAAAAGCTCATTCAAAAACGACGAAAAGAACACGACATTTTACATTTCCAAAAGGCAAAAGAAGAAAAAAGAAAAATTTTTCTTTTTTTCTTTCGAGACGCGTCGTCGATCATCAAAAAAAGAAGCTCCTCTGTTGCAGATAAACACACACGTCACGCACATCGCACGATGCGTTCTCGTCGTGGTGGATGCAGCGTGACAAAGAGAGTTTGGTCGTCGTCGTCGTCCGCGATGATCTTCTCGTCGCTTCTGTGTCTAATTTTGTCTCTTTTTATCGCGAGTGCGCGCTCGGCCGTGCTCGGCATCGATTACGGCGCCGAGTTTCTGAAGATTTCCATCGTCGCGCCGGGGAGAAGTCCGATTACTTTGGTCATCAACGAGATTTCTAAGAGGAAAACGACCATCGCGGTGTCTTTTGTGAACGAAGACAGGTGGTTAGGGGAAGAGGCGATGAATTATCAGGCGAGATATCCGGAGAAAGTGACCACGAGATTGCGAGAGTTACTCGGGAAAGACGCGAGTTCGGATTTGGTTTTGGATTACAAAGAAAAGTACAAGTTGCCTTTTGAAATCCGCGAGAGCGAGAATCGGTCGACGGTGGAAGTTTTAATCGACAATAACAACGACGGGGAAGCGAAATCGCACACGATCGAGGAGTTGGTGGCGACGACGTTGCAATACGCGATGAAGATAGGAACGGCGTTGGGGAAAGGGCCGATTAAAGACGCCGTGGTTTCGGTGCCGCCGTATTTTTCGCAGACGCAACGGAGGGCGCTGTACGACGCGGCAGATATCGCCGGGTTGAACGTCATGGCACTGGTGAGCGACGTGTCTTGCGCGGCGTTGCAATGGGGGATCGATAAGGATTTCGCGAAGAACGAAACGAGGAACGTGATTTTTTACGACGTCGGGTCGAGTCACTCGTCAGCGAGTTTAGTCGAATTCGGCGCCTTGAGCGAGCGAAGGTCGAAGAAGACGTACGGGTCATTCGTCGTCAAATCGGTCGAATGGAACGACAATTTCGGCGGAGAGGATTTAGACGTTCTCTTGGTGAACCATTTCTTGGAGGAGTTTCAAGAAAAGCACGGGTCGGAAACGAACGGGGAAGACGTGACGAAAGATAAGAGGGCGGTCGCGAAGCTGAGAAAGCAGGTGAGGAAGACGAAAGAGATGCTCTCCGCGAACAAAGAAGCGCCAGTCAGCGTGGAAGGAATGTTTCAGGATATCGATTTCAGGTCGACGATCGATCGCGCGACGTTTGAAGCCAAGGCGGAGAAGACGTTCCAACGAATGTTGGAACCGTTGCGAAGGTTGGTGAAGGTGGAGTTGCCGAAACTCGGATTGACTTTGGAAGACGTGGAAGCGATTGAAGTCATCGGTGGTACCGTCCGAACTCCTGCGCTTCAACGAATGATCGACGAGGAAGTTTTGAAAGATTCCGGCAAGTCCATCGATAAGAGGCTGGACGCGGATGAAGCCGTCGCGATGGGCGCCGGTTTGTTCGCGGCGAACATGAGCACGACGTTTCGCATGCGTAAATTCGGCGCCGCGGACGCGTTGCCGTATGGAATCGATTACGAAGTGGTCGGCAACGACGACGAAGAAGAAGGTGGAAACAACAAAAAGGCTTTGTTCAATCGGTTCGACGCGTACCCGTCGCGCTCGAAAGTGACGATCGAAAACGTCACCGCGAACGAGTACATTTTGAAGACGTTCATCGCCGCGATGCAGACCGGCGACGAGAGCGAGGACAACGTCAAAGAAGAACTCGTGTTACCGCCGGCGTGGAGTTCAGCCGACGTCGCGACTTTCAACGTGTCCGGTATCGATCATTTCCGTGAAAAGTATAACAACACCGAAGCTGGTAACGTCACGGTGACTTTCGCGATGGACCCGAGCGGAATCTTCTTCGTGGAGAAAGCGCAATTCGAAGTCATCGTCACGGACATGGTTGAGATTCCTCGTCCAAAAAAAACGAAGAAAGCGGACGAAAAAGTTTCGAAGAAGAACATCACGATTGAAGAAACGAACGCGACGAAAGCAGAAGAATCCACCACCGCGGACGAAGAAAAAGAGGTGAAGGAGGAGGAGAAGAAAGAGGCTGACGCCGAGACGCCGCCGGAGGCTAAGGAAGAAGAGAAGAAAGAAGGCGAGGAAGAAAAGGAAACCGAGGACGCGACCGAGGAAAAAGAGTCGACGACGGGTGAGAAAGAGGAGAAGGAGGAGGCAAAAGAAGGGGAAAAAGAAGAGGAGAAGAAAGAAGAGAAGGAAGAAGAGAAGGAGGAAGAAAAAGAGGAAGAAGAAGAGGAAGAAGAAATCTACATTCCACAGTATCGCGAGCGAAAGCGAAAGTTTAAGCACGACTTGCTCGTGTCCGAATCCGACAATCCAATCGCACAAATGACGAGCGCGGAAATTCTTTCGTCCACTGAGAAGCTCGAAAAGCTCCACGCGAAGGATCAAGCGAAACGCGAAACTGAAGCCGCGAAGAGTAACTTGGAAGCGTACATTTACTCCTCGCGCTCGAAAGTTCGTCAAGACGAAGAGATCGAGAAAGTCACCACTGAAGAGCAAAGAGAGGCGCACTTGCAATCGTTGGAAGACGCAGAAGACTGGTTGTACACAGATGAAGGCGAGAACGCCAACAAGACGGCGTACGAAACCAAACACAAAGGTTTGAAAGACGTCTCGGATGCGTTCATCTTTAGAGCTCAAGAGTCCTCCGTGCGCCCAGAGTCCGTAAAATACGCCAAGAAGTGGATCGCAGATACGCGCAAAGCGATTGGAACTTGGAAGGACAAGAAAAAACACATTTTTGCCAACGAAACTGAACCGCTATTGCAAGACATTGCGGATTTAGAATCGTTCTTGGAGGAGAAAGAAAAAGAGCAAGAGGCGAAAGAGGCGCACGAAGACCCGGCGTTTACTAGCAAAGAGGTGAAGAGCGAGTTGTCGAAGAGAATGACAAAATATAAAAAATTAAAGTCGAAACCGGCGCCAAAGGTGGAAAAGCCAAAGACAAACTCGACTGGCAACGCGACCGGGAAGAACTCGACGAAGAAGAACTCTAAGAAGGACAAAAAAGGAGAGGAGGATACGACGGAGGGAGCTGACGAAGGAGTTGAAAATACTTCCGCCGAGGAAGAAGGAGAAAGAGGTGAAGGAGAGACGGCGACGGCAGATGGCGAGAACGTCGATGCCGCCGACGAAGGGAATAGCGAAGAATCAACTGCGGATCCGCCGATGCCGGACGAGCCAGAGCCGACGAAGAAGAAGTCGTGGTTCGGGAAAGTTTTCGACAAGAAAGAGCCGGAAGAAGCCGCCGAGGGTGACCTTTAAACTACGAGTACTCAGCTTTTTTTTTTATTTAAAATCAATATAACATCTCTATAACGTATCCTACTACACACCTATAAAATCTATGTCCTATATATACTGGGTATATATGCTAAACGCACCACTACTTTAGCGCTATTGGCGGTGCCGCCGTCGGAACCGCCCCTTTTTTATTCACCGTCAGTGCGCAATAATCTAAACACTCCTCGACGCAATATTGACGAGACCGGAAGCCGTCTTTGAACACGAACGGCTCCTGCACTCTCGTCAGAGGCCCCAACCCGGGACCCGAGGTTGAATTAAAACTCCCTCTCACGCACGTCGTTATGCACTGCCCGGCGCACCGTTCGATTTTCTTCCCGTTTTCGCCCTTCACTTTTGATTTCAACGTCGGTTTCCTCGTTTCGCCTTCGGACGAGGAGACTGAATTAGCAATGTTCTCCATGTAGTTTTCGTCCCGGTAGTCGTACGTCGATGCGTGCACCATCCCCGCCGATGTGATTGTTGCTGTTGTTATACCACCACTCAAAATCATCGCCATCATCGCAGACGCCGTCGTCATCTTCATTTTGTTTTCGTCTTTATCGCACGTGTCGTCGTCTACGTAATCTTCGCTGTCGTTGTCCGCCATCGCCATCGCGCCGCGCGTCTCCTTTATCGTCTTTAACGAGGGACGATGCCGCCGCCGCAGCCGCCGCCGCCGAGTAGACGGTGGTAAAGAAGAAGAAAACGACGGGCGGAAGGCGTTTGTCATTCTCTCTCTCTCTCTCTCTTTTTATGCGATGCGTGCGTGTGAAAATGTGACGTGAGAGTTCGTACGTTATTTTCTCGTTCGTATTAAAAATTTGCCTAAAAATTTTGTGGGACAAAATACGAGAAGAAAAGCAACAAAAATAGGGGTTGAGAATCGCGCTCAACATGCATGACAAGGACACTTATCTGCGCTTGAAACAGACTGCAATCTCGCATCTGTGCCCCGCAGGGAATACCACAGCTCCTGTGTGTGTGTCCCCCCGGGAGGGCCCCCGGAGGGAATACTAAACATAGCGGAGTACATTGTGTGTCGAGTTGTTTTTCTTCTCTTCTCGTATTTTGTCCCACAAAATTTTTTTAGGCGAAAACTAAAATTTTTAGGCGAAAACTAAAATTTTTAGGCGAAAAAACATATGTCGCAAAATCTTTAAACGCCAAAAACGACAAAAACAACAAAAACACGAGAGAAAACGACGAAGGACGACAGCGTTACCGCCCCCCCGCCGCCGCCGCCGCCGCCCACCCCAAGACCCTCCCGCTTTAGCCGAGTTCGAATTTCGCAAAGTTCTGCACAGATCTGCGTCTCATCGCGCGATATCTTTTTTATTGCGCGCAGAAGCGCGCGCGCGTTTTTTAAAAAGAACACGCTTTTATACTCGTGAGGGTTCTGATTTTTAAGTGCGCAAAAAAAAGGTCATCGAAAAACGAAGAGTAACGAACAACGACAACAACAACATGAAAACGGTGCCGCGATGGTTTAAAAACACGACCATCGTCATAGCCATCACCGTGCTTTTGTTGACGGTGCAGACGACGTACTCTGAGAACGACGGTGGACCAACCGGAGGAGCTGATTCGACAGTTGCACCGACGCCTTCGGCACCACCAAGGTTTGAGGATGTGTGGCAAGGCGGCGTGTGGGTCGCGTCGGTTTTGAAAACTTTGAGCGAGGAGATCGATCCGATGACGAATAGACCGAAGGAGCAGTCGTGCGCGTGCCCGGAAGGTTGCACGAACTGCGCTTTTCAAGATGGGAGTTTGTTTTTGTCGAACGATAACACGGTGAGGACGCTGACGTCGGCGGACACTCCGCCGAAAATTTCGTTCGATCCGGTGCACGGGAACAGCTCGTTTGCGTTCCAATCGAAGGAAGGGACGTCGATCGATATGACGAGTTGTCCTCCCACGTCGGCGTTGGTATGCTTTTCGTGTAACGAAGGGTTAGGGTATTACGCGACCGCGTTTACCGGAGAGTATTTGCAAGAAGGTATCACGCACAGCGGCAGCGGTGTCGCGTGTATTTTTCACTACACGTGCTCGGAAGACGGCAATTGTCAAGAGACTTTAAATCGAGCCGAGGCTATTAATTATTTCGCGTTCGCAACAATTCTGTTTGCAATTTTGTATTTATTCTACGCTTGGATGCGACGGATACCGTTTATTGTACGAATCATGGACCCGATAGTAACGTTGGATAGATCGAAAGCGTTGTACGAAAACGTCCCGAAATTGGAACCGGCCATCGAGGGGTATTTCGGGTTCGGCTGGTTGTACCAAGCGTTTATGTCTTCGAATGCGTTCATTCGAAGGTTTACGACTATCGACGAGTTTATGATAATGAGATGGTTTCGCTTGTGCGCGAAGTTTTTTGCCATTTGCTCTGTTGTCATTTGCCCGACGTTGTGGGAATTATTCGCGAAGGATTATCTCGACGAAACGTCGGTGGGGAAAACGGCGAGCGCTTCCGATGTGGCCAGCGATCACACCGGGTCAGATATTAAGATACACACGTTAGGCGCCGCGAAAAGAACAGAAACTTTCGTCACAGTAACAATCATGATGTACGTATTTTCGCTCGTTTTAGTATACATGATTGAGAAAGAGTCTATCAAATACGCGCTTCTGATGTGGAAGTTAGAACCGAAAGAAGTTGGGATCAAAATGAACACGGTTACGATTTTGAACATCCCGAGGTACGCGACAACCACCATCGATGCCATGAGTGTCAAGTCTAATCTTGGCCAAATCGTGATTCAAAGCTTAGAGGAAAAAGATAAGGCGACGAAAGAAAAGAAAGATGTTCTCGCGTTTAAGCGGAGGACATTGAAGATAAAATCGATATTCAACGCGCTCGTTCCGTGGTGGATGAGAGACGAAGGCTCGCCGGCGATTGAACAGAAATTCAGAGAAGACGTGGTGAATGACGCGCAAATGAAGCACGACATCTCGTTCGATCAAAGCGAACGTAAAGAGATGGCTAATTTACGACTGTTAACGAGGAGAGAAATTGAGCACATGCTAAAGGTGAAAATCGAAGCGATCGTCGGTAAAGGTAACATCATGTTTCTTTGTGTTGCGCACGATTTGCGCTTCGTGCAGAAGAAAACGGAAATGTGGAAAAAAGCAAGAGAAAACGCGGTTCAAGCGAACAGAAAAGTAGCTTTGATTGAATCGGAGAAAAAAGATCATCCGGGGATGTGGAAACGAAACTTGGCATCTCGTGAGGCGCATTTGGAGAGCGCGAAGAAACACAGAGACGCGTGCGAAGCGGACGAAGTTTCTAAACTCAAGGCGTTGGACGCGGCAAAGGAAAAAATTATCAATTCTCAAGCGCCACCGTCTGGAGCAGTTGTCGTTCTCAAATCGCAAGCGCTCGCTGTACTCATCAGTAAAGTACAGATTGACGATGATTTTGGGAAATGGGACACGAGACCGGCGCCGGCGCCGAAGTCGATCGTTTGGCACAACGTCGCCTCTCCGAACAGTAAACGAAGTTGGAAAACGATGCGCATTCGCATCGTCGCGATTTTGTTTGCAATATTTTTCTTAGGCCCAGTTAACGTAATAACTGCGGCCGTGAACGATTACAAAACTGATATTGTGAACTCAATTGGTGGGACGAACGGCGAGACGTTTTATTCCATCATAATCTCGTTGATTATGGTGGTTTTCCTCGTCGTCGCTCACGTCGTTTCATTGTATCTGTCCAGACAAACCGGGTATATTTCTAAGAACGAAATGGACACGTTTGGGGCGACGACGTATTTTTACGTCTTGATTATCAATTTAGTCCTCGGGAACATGTCCAGTCGATATGTTTGGGAGGACATGTACGACTGGATACAGGAGCCGCATTTGTTTGCGTATACGTTCATGCGTCAAACGTTGGCGTGTTCAACGTTTTTCTTCAAATTCGTACTCTTGCGCGTGGCGCAAGCGACGACGTTTGAATTGATTCGGTTCCCGAAGCTCTTTTCCTTTTTTCTGAAGTATACCTCTTACAAAATGCGCGCAAAAGTCGCACCGCCGAATGCGAAAATATTGGAATGGGCGCGGCCAGAGGAAACGCCTATGCATCGCATCCCAGGCGTCACGATGTTGATTTTCTTCCTCGGGTCGTTGTATGCCGTCATCGCGCCTATACTTCTCCCCGCGTGTTGCGCGTTTTTCCTCGTCATGTACATCTTTTTCAAGCATCAGTTGGTATATCATTACAATCAGTCGCACCCAGGTGAAGGTGATATGTGGGCGTGGCTCGTTGGGAAAATGTTCTTCACGCTAATCTTCGTGCAGTTGGTGATGATTCTTGGCATTCCGACCATGGGATACGAATCCGGTACATTTCGCGTATATTTGCTCCCTCTACCGCTTATTTCTTATTTGCAAATGATGAAAACACACAGAATCTTAGAGCAAGCGTTGAAAACGCCGCTTTACGGTTTACACGATAAATCAGACCGGGAAGAGAAACGCGCCGCGTTCTTAAATAAAGAGAAAAGTCGCAAATCGCGAGCGGAGAGAGCCGAGGAAGCCAGGAGGGAGAGATTAGCCGCCGCGAGCGCGAGTTTAGCGGAAAAAAGAGGTGCAGAAGTAGAAGAACTCGGCGACGTCGATCGTCCCGAGGATGATGAGTTCAAGGACGAAGCGACACCGATGCAGCCTCGAGAGTACTTGGAACCGCCGTTAGAGAGTGAAAATTCGATGACGAGGGGCATTCTCACCAACGCCGGGTTGGCGAAATTAAAAAAATTGGAGGAAACTTTGGATACGGCGAATGTGGCTAACGGGCTTTTGGAGAGAAAAGAATGGCGACAGTACCAACCCGAATCCGTGTTGCCGTTGGCGAAAGAAAGGGCGGCGATGAGTATCATTTTGAAACGGTGGAGAGAAAATCACGCCAAGAAGATAGAGAAGGAGTCGGGCGGGAAGAACAAAAAATAGAACGCCGACATCATCAACAACAAACGACAAGAAGTAAGTCGTGAGCGCGAGAGTCGAAATCTGCAAAACTGTAACACGCGCGTGCCTCAAAGTGAACAAACAGCTTTACTTTTTTACTTTTGCTCTCGGGTGCTCTCTCTCTCTCGCGCGCGTTTTTACTTTTTACGTTTTTTTAGCGTTCGTTAAAGTAAATAATCCGACGAGAGACGGCACAAAGTGAGACGACGAGAAATGAAAATAGTCACCGTCGTCAAACTCGGCGGTCGCTGCATCACCGATAAATCCAGTTACGAGACGTTGGATGCCGTCGCGCTCGAGAAGTGCTCGTCGTCCGTTATTCTCTCGTTACGCACTACGCGGATGAAATCATCGACGACGACGACGCGAGGCCGTAACGACCAGGAGCAACATCGAGAAACGAACCGAGGAGGAGAAAACGAGGAGGAGCGAAGAACGATTGTCGTGCACGGTGCGGGATCTTTCGGGCACATGGATGCAAAACGTTGCGGTTTAGGCGACGAGAACAGGAGAAACATGATGCACACGAAAGAGTTTCTCGACGGGTGCGAGACGACCCGGAGGAGCGTCCAAAAGTTGAACGCGATGGTCGCGGAGAGTTTAGAAAAAAATGCCAACGAGACGGTTATCGTTCGGAAACAGCACTTAGGCGACGCGTGGCGGTTCAACGAGAGAGGAGAGGTAGAGGTTGTCGGTTACGCATCCGTGCGTGAATACTGCGAAGAACAGTGTCGTTCTACTGCAACTTTTACAACTTCTTCGCCGTCGTCGTCGTCCTCGAAGAAGTCGCTTCTATTGCTCCACGGGGACGTCGTCGAGGACGCGACGCACGGGCGCTCGATTTTAAGCGGAGATAGAATCGCGCTTGAAATAGCGAAAGCGTACGCGAGCGCGGGAGACGAAAAGGTTGTCATCAGAGTTGTTTTCATCACTGGAGCGCGAGGCGTGTTTAATCGCGACCCGGATGGTGATGCTGTCGATGCTGAACCGCCGTGTAAGTTATTGCGAAAGATTGAAACTACAATCGATGGATGGACGTGCGTTAAGAGTAACTTGAAAAAAGAGGTCGAAGATATCGCGTACGCAACAAACGATAGTTTACGGTACAGCGCGTCTGAAAGTGAACGCGACATTGAATCGTGGAAAAAAGATGAGCAAATATCTACGACAACCTGCTTGCACGACGTGACCGGCGGCATCCTCGGTAAGATTCAATCCGCAGTTGCCATCGCAAATCTCTCCTCCATCGATTGCGCGAGCGTCCAAGCGTACGTGACGAGCGTTCGCAACGACGACGACGACGACGCGCTCGCCGCTCTGACTGGTTCGGTCGATCTCGACACGCTCATCGACAAACAAACAAACAAACCGTTTCGCGGCACCGTCATCGTGAAAAAGTGCGAGACGAGGAGGGACGGCGGACGACGGACGACGTGAGTTAAAAAGAGAATATAGCAAATAGTACGCGCATACGTATTAGAGGAGAGTTTTAGTTTGTAGCACGTGATAGTAGCGGTTGTAAAAGTAGTTGTTTTAATAGCGAAGAAAAAAAATCAAGGAGCGCGCGACTGGGCTCAACGACCCCGAGAAAGAGACGCGAGACATTCGCACACTCAGACACAAAAACAACGAAAAAAGAAAAAAACAACCGGAGAGGCGGAAATTCGCGCGACGACGCCAGACTTTTAACGCATCGAAAAAGAGGCAACGCGACTAAACAGCGCGAGAATTGAGAGCAGAATTACACCAATAGAGTATATATATATCCAATTCTTCCCTCGCGCGTAGCATTTTAAACATAGATAGATAGTCGCGGCTTTTTATATACATATAGTTTAGAAAAAAAATGAGTTCCTCGGGCACGAGAAAGCGAGAGGAAATGCTGGATGCCGATGGCAACGCCATCGTCGATGGCTTACTCACGCCCACTCCAGATTCGCCGGCGGATTCTGAGTGGCGTTCACGAGCTGGACCATTGGATGTGAGCGATGGTGGTGGGCCTTGGAAGCAAGAAGATAGTTCGGGTAGGTGGTTTCCGCGCGCGATTCCGAGACTTTTCCTTTCTTTTTTCTCTTCGTCCGCTAAAAATTCCGATTTTTGGAAAGAGCTCTCTTTTGCCTCTCTCGAGGTTTGATTTTCACACTGAGAGAGAAGAGAAAGAAAAAGAGAGAAAATAACGAACAAACGAGAAGAAAACGCAGAAGAAGATTTTTTTTTACACCGAAGAAAACTGACCGACAACGATTCGCCTCACCTCTCCTCGAAACAGGACCGCAACCGGCGGACATGTACGGCAAGTTCACGTGGAAAATCGAGAATTTTTCGGAGATTTCGAAACGCGAGCTTCGCTCGAAGTGCTTCGAAGTCGGCGGATACAAGTGGTACATTCTCGTGTACCCGCAAGGCTGCGACGTGCACAATCACTTGTCGCTGTTCTTGTGCGTGGCAGATTACGATAAGTTATTGCCGGGGTGGAGTCACTTCGCGCAGTTTACGATCGCGGTCGTGAATAAGGATCCGAAAAAGTCAAAGTATTCGGACACTTTGCACCGTTTTTGTAAGAAGGAACACGATTGGGGGTGGAAGAAGTTTATGGAACTCGGTAAAGTTTTGGATGGGTTTACCGTGGCGGATACTTTAGTCATTAAAGCGCAAGTCCAAGTCATCCACGAGAAGATTGCGAGACCGTTTAGATGCTTGGACCCGCAATACAGACGAGAGTTGGTTCGCGTGTACTTAACAAACGTCGAGGTGCGATTTTTTTATTTTGTTTTTCTTCTTTTCGACGCGGTGGCGCTCGCGCGCATGAACATACTTTCGCACAAACACAGTGGCATCGACAACATCGCAGAGACGCAGTCAAAGCAAAGAAACATCTTCCTTCGCAGTGAAGAGATCAATTCGATAAGAGCATTTCTCGTTCTGAGCAACTCGTGAATGACAAAACGAACACCCATAGAATTTGAGCGATGAAAAATTTTCTGCTTCGTCTCGAAAGACTGTTGCGTTTGCCTCTTGTGGTTATTTTGTGCGCTCGTGTGTTTGCGTGCGCGCACCGTTTTTAGGCGCAACTGATGTGCTCTCGTTGCATTTTCGAATACTCATCGCGTGCTTCATCACTTTTGCATCACAAAAAACAGGGTATTTGCCGACGATTTCTCGAAGAGAAGAGAGAAAAGCTCATAGCTTTGCGCAAAGATTCGGAGAAGTGGGAAAATCTTCGCAACTTTTGGAACAACCGTCCTTTAGCCGAAAAAACGCAACTCGCCTCTGAAAAAGCCGACGTTCTATTGAAAGGTATCGTGAAGAGATTCTTCAACGAGAAAGAAGTGACGTCCACGCTCGTCATGGACGCGTTGTATTGCGGATGCAGAGCCTTGGATGTCGGCTCCACGTCTGTGGCGGATGCCGTCAAGGCGAGCGCGAATTTGTCGCACGGCTCTGCCGCTTTATCCATCGCCACGAACACGTGTGTACTCACTGGTGACTTAGTGTGTGCGTTGGAACGCGCTGCGGACGGAACTGCGTTCGATGTCGATGACATTGACTTGGACGATTCCGCCGAAGGTCGCTCGTCGAAGCGTTCTAAACTCGGCGAGGATAGCAGTAAAGATGATTCGAAAAAAGATAGCGATAGTAAAGACGCGACGAAAAAGAAGACCGGGTTCTCTGCTGCTGATGCCGTTGAAAGAGACGAACATCGCCTCGCTGAACTCGGCCGTAAAACGATTGAGATGTACGTCTTGTCTCGCGTTTTTAACGAACGCGTTGAAGTCGCCTTTCGCGAAGCCGAAGCTCTGATGCGGCAAGAAGCGTTGATTGCCGAGGAAGAAGAAGCCGAACGTTTAGCCGCGGAAGAAAACGAAAAGAAACACTCGAAGAAACAGAAACAGAAAGAAAGGCAAAGATTGAAGAAGTTGGCCGAAGATGAAGAACGTGCGCGATTGGAGAAGGAAGAAGCCGAGAAGAAAGCCGCCATTGAGGCTGAGAAGGAAGCCGAGCGCGAAAGGCAGAGAGCGATAAAACGCGCTCAAGACGAGGAGCTTCGCAAGAAACAAGAGGAAGAGCAGCGCATCAAGGAAGAAAAAGAGCGCGAGGCTAGAGAGAAGCGAGAAGCTATCCAACGGCAAAAGGAAGAAGAGAAAGCGAAGAAGAAAGCGGAAAAGGAGAAGGCTGAGGCGGAAAAACGCAAAGCGCGCGAAGAAGCGGAATCAAAGGAAAGAAAAGAGAACAAAGACACCTCGAATAAAAGTGATTCGCCTGCAGGCAAATCGGGTAAAGGTGGCGATAAATCGATTCCTACGCCGAATGCTTCCAGCGGCTCTCCGGGAGGATCCTCTGAACCGCCGCTCGTTCGTGAGCTTCGCGGTCGCATAGCCGCGCTTGAATCTGCCTTGGCAGAAAAATCTGCCGAAGTCGTTCGCCTTCGACGCGATCTTGCGCAATATCAGCAAGGAAGTCCACCGGTATCTTCAGGAAAAGGGAGCGATTCCAAGGCGGCTTCCATGCCGAGAGTTGGCTCTGGATCCATGTCTGGGGAGAAGCCGACGGCTGCCGCGGTTGCCGCCGGTGCTTCGGCGGTTTCCGGATCCGGTGGACCCGGCGCGCCGCCGTTACCTCCAGGGCCGCCTCCACCCCCCGGCACGCCGGCTATCGCCGTCGCAGCTGGAGGAGTAGCTTCTGAAAGCGACCGAAGCGTCCCGATGCCACCGTCTGGACCGCCGCCGCCGCCGAGAGGCCCCCCGCCTCCAACTTCCCTCGTCAAGGGCGTCGCGCAAATGTCAGTCTCTGAGAACGGTGCCGCTCCACCTCCGCCCGCGCCTGGCTCGTTCGCGCAGGCTGCCAACGCGGGCAACGCGGCGCCTCCGGCGGGTGCCAACGGCGCGAGACCGGCGGCCTGGATGCAACAGCAGCAAGGCCAACCGCCCGTGCCTCCTGTCCCTGGACAACAAGAAGATAACTTCCCGCACTTTGGCATGATTGAAAACTTGTTGGGCGATCTCGGCGACGATTTCGATTAAAAATCCACACGCGAAAGAAGAAGAGTAGACATATATTAACAACAACATTTTAGTCTCTAGTACTACTATAATATTAAATTCAGCGTCTAGTAGATATATATATATATATACATATTCTTAATAAAGTATGCAGAAAGTATGCAGAAGGTATGCAGAACAACGCGTTTAACGTTGGCTTTAAAACGGTACCGATGGATAACGCCGGAGTGGCGCATAAGTAAACTTTGCTCGCGAACGAAACAAAACTTCAACACTTCAAATCTTCACTTTTTCTAAAAACACACAACACGCGAATCAATTCGCACACGCGGAAAACAATACATAAAAAATGTCAACTTCCTCCGCGCAACAAAGAATCGTCTGCGGCGACGAAGCGCACGCCGTGTGTTCCGTCCCAAACGTCGACGCGCACGACGAGTCTCTCTTCGCCGTCGCGTGTAGTAGTAGTAATAGTAATGGTAAAGTCGCGAACGTGAAAATCTTTCGCGTCGACGCGCAAACGCATCGATTGAAAGAAAAGTCAGAACGCGCGGTAAAAAGCGCCTCTTCTTCTTCTTCTTTTTCGGGAGCAACGAAGATTGTGGACGTGGATTGTCACAAGGGAGGAATGGATACTGATGATGCTGTGGAGAGAGATTCGAGCGGTGTGGTCACGATCGCCGCGTGTACTTCAGAAGGTACCGTTTCAGTCTTTCGAGAAGATGAAGAAGAAGAAGGAAAAAATGTCAAAAGCGAGAAGACGGGCGGCGGCGAATGCTTTTACTCGTCGTGTAAATTCGATCCGAACGGAGACGGGCGAGTGCTCGCGATGGTAACGAGCGGAGGAGAGTCTGTTTCTTTTTACGACCGCGAAAGAGACGCGTTTATCGGGTCGTTCCGTAGTAGTAGTAGTAGCGGTAGTAGTGGTAGTAGCGCCGGTCACGGGGGCGGTAAGAAAAGGTGCGCGAAAGGCGATTGGTCGAAGACGAATCGAAACCAGTTTGCGTTTGCGAAAGACGGCGACGTTTTTGTGGTCGATTCGAGATCGAGCGGTAGCGACGCGAAACCTGTATTTTCTCAAGCGAGCGCGTTCCGTGACGTCGCGTTCTCGGCGAGCGAAGACGGGCGGTATATGATCACCGCCTCGGAGGATTGGTTGGTAAAGACGTGGGATTTGAGGAAAAACGGCGGAGAACCGGTGAAGTGTTTTACTGGTCACGAAGGCACGGTCACGAAAGCGAGATTCAATCCCGTGTACGAATCAATAGTCATGTCGAGTTCGTTAGACGGCACGGTGAAGTTGTGGAGAGATTCTGACCTTGGGCGTTTACCCGACGACGACGATAGCGGAAGGAGAAGAAGTAAAAAGGTAAATATCGACGAGAATAGCGGCGGTAGCACTAACAGCGAAGGCGTAGACGTAGAACTGAAAGCGTACGGGAACTTACAAACTACGACGGTAGGGTCGTTCTCGCCAGTCGTCGACGCGTGCTGGAGCTCGAACGACCCGTGGGTCTTTGCCGCGATCACCATGGACGGGACCGTAGCCTTAGACGTGGTCCCGAGGTCTGAAAAATATAGGATTTTGTTGTAAAAAACAAGAGCACACGCGAAAACGAGAACGCACAGCGCAGAGTAGTTGAGGATGATAACGCAGGAGCTGAAATAAATTTGCAAATACATTAAATTAAACTAATCGCGCGACGTCGCTGCTATTCGCTTTGAACTGGATGCCTCTCTTGAAGGATTCTATGGTAACTTCCCCGGTATTCGCATCCACGCCTAAAACTTTACCTTCCTCGCCGACGAAATCGTGGTTGCGCACGACGGCGCACTTCCCGCCGACGCCCGGGCAAACCGGCTCGAACTCGTCTTCGTTGACATTCTTGATGACAGAACCGGACTCTTTTAATTTCACGTCCGCTTCGCGATCGTCCAAGTTGACTCTAACTACCGTACCTTTTTCTCCAGTCTCCGTTTTCCTACAGACAATGTTCGCGCGTCGCATCCATTTCAATTTTTTTCTCTTCTTGATGGCTTTTCCCTCTTCGTCAACCTCGCCAGCTTTCGCCTTCTTACTACCACTACTGCTAAACATCCCTCCTACATTCGCGTCGACCATTTCTTTCCTCTTCTTCTCGCCATTCTTCTCGAGCGCACTATTCAATCCACCCGAAACGTGTAAATTAATCTTCTCTCTTTCATCGTCGTCTAAATCAATCGCGTCTGCTTTCTTCTCTTCCTCTTTTTCCTCTCCAGCTTTCTTGTTTTGCTTCGCAATCTGCCTCGCCAATAAATTCGCGCTCCGCATCTCCTCGTTCTCCTCTTTCTGCTTCTTCTCCATCTCCATTCGATCTCTCAGCTGCTCTTCTTTATCTCTCGGTTTATACGTGATGAACCAACCTTTCGGCGTCTCTTCGATCTCGCACAACTTCTCTCTGCCTAAATATTTCACAAACTCCGTCAGCGTCGTCCATTTCGTCGAGTTCATGTGCACGTGCGTCTTGTTCGCGATGTACTCGTTATACGCCACCGTCGCTTTAATCCTCGTATTTCTGTGTGACACCGCCATCATGTCCAGAAAATTCGACAAAAACTGTTCCGAATACCCGCGTATGAACCGGCCGCTGTTTTGCCCGAACACCGCCACTTGCCTCAGGTGACTCTCCGAGGAACAGTGCTGCTTGAATCCGTTTTGGTCTCTGCACTGCTTCTCGCACAACTGGCAATAAAATTTCAACTTTTGCAATCCTTTCATCTTTTGCCGGTTCGCCACCGCTTTCGGGGAGAGAAAATCGTTCTTGTTGCTTTTCCCCATTCTTTGTTGTTCCTCCTCGCGCTCGCGTTGTCGTCGATGTTTGTTTCCTCGTTTCCTTTTGTCTTCTTCTTATTACTACTATCGGGGAGCAAAGTTTGTTTGTGTTTCTCCAATTCTCCTTTTCCTCTCTCTCTCCTTACACATATACTTTGTCTGTTTGTGCGTTTGAAACCTACCGAGAAAAGAACAACGGAAAAGAAGAAAAAGAAGAAGAAGAAAGAGTTAAAACGCTCCTCTTCTCTCTCTGCCGCGCCGATCGCCGCGACGTGCGACTTTCCTCTCTCTCTCTCTCTCGGAGTTCTAAAAATGCGGATTTCGTCTTTCTCTTGGAAAACACGAAAAAAAAAAAAATAAACGAAAGGACAAGACAAACACATCACACATGTGATCTCTCTCTCTCTCTCTCTCTCTCTCGATAAAAAACATCGTTTTATCGTGCATCGCGTATCGTGTGTCGTCATGTCGTCCGAAAAGAAGAAGAAAACGAAGAACGACGGCAACGGCAACGGCGAGAGGGGAAGAGGAGAGGCTAAAAAGAGGAAAGAGGAGGAGGAGGAGGAGGAGGAGGAGGAAACGTTCTACGATATTCTGGGCGTGAGAAAAACGGAGCAACTCTCGGAGAAGACTTTGGAGAGGGCGTATAAAAAAAGCGCTCTGAAATACCACCCGGATCGTCCGAGTGGAGACGCGGAGAAGTTTTTGAAGTGCACGAAAGCGTTCGAAACTTTGAAGGATGCCAACTTGAGATCGATCTACGACAAGTACGGCGAAAAAGGTTTGGAACCTGGTTTTGTGCCTCCACAAGAGCAGCAACCTTTTTCGTTTGGAGGAGGAGGAGGAGGAGGAGGAGGAGGA